>Ga0272443_10000273_pt1:0-92500 | contig 97225 bp, 86 predicted proteins | sample SSMAcet12_FD_193581 | JGI IMG/M metagenome (GOLD analysis project Ga0272443, IMG submission 193581) | Marine sediment archaeal communities from Little Sippewissett salt marsh, Falmouth, MA, United States - SSM-Acet-12 | ecosystem: Environmental > Aquatic > Marine > Wetlands > Sediment ... | reverse complement strand
GTTCCTGGTTTTGAACCCTGGCCTTTTTCACGGCGGTCCGGACCCTTCCCTCCCCCGCGTTGTAGGCGGCAAGAACCTGATCCCAGTTATCGAACCGGCCTTTAAGATAGGAAAAGAACCGGGCCGCACCCTCTGTGCTCCTTACGAAATCCAGCCGTTCATCCACCCAACTGTCCGTTACGAGGCCGAACCGCTTCGAGGTTGCCCGGATCATCTGCCACATGCCGACAGCCCCGGCATGACTCCTGGCCGAATGGTGGTATCCACTCTCGATGAGACACAGGAAAGCCAGCTCTGAAGGAAGGTCATGTCGCTCCAGGATCGGCATGATATGAGGAAGATATTTCGTGGACAGCCCCAGGGACTTGCGGATCACTTCCCGCTTCTCGGTCAAAAGGTGGTCAAGTTGGCCCTTGACTTCATCAGTTTCCGCAAGGGACCGGGCCCTACGCACGAGGGGACCGGCAGACTCCCTTTCCGCGGGCCCGAGGATCAGGTCGGGATCCACTTCAAGGGTCTTCGAAGGGGAAGCGGCCTCTACAGCCGAGGCGGAGGGTTGGGCATCGGGAAGCAGGGTAGCCAGGACAAAAAAAAGGAAAACGGCGTAGAGGGAACCAGAGAACAGGTTCTTAAGGGAAAAACCCCTTTTCAGATCGGGGAATTCGAACCCTCTTCCTTTCATTCAGTTCGCCCCGCTCCCCTGGGCTTCCTGTATCCGGAAAAACTTCTTTCCGACTCGAATCACTTTATCCTGACCGGGATCGACCAGATACCCCGTATCCGTGACTTTCCCATCCATGACTCGTACGGCTCCGCTTTTTATCATCCGAATAGCTTCGGAAGTGCTGGTACCCCTGAACCTGGCCACAACCTTGAAAAGGGGCGTGGGTTCGGATATCTCGAACACCTCAACCGATTCATCGTCTACCAGTTCTTCCAGGGGCTTTCGATCCGAAAACCTCATGTTGAACTGTTCCTGGGCCCTTTCCGCCGCCCCCTGATCGTAATACCGGGAGACGATCTCCCTTGCCAGGGCGCGTTTTGCGTCCATGGGATGGGTTTTTCCATCCCCTACGGCGTCCTTTAGCTCCTTTAATTCCTCGAGACTGATGGAGCTGAGCAGTTCGAGATACCGGAACATGAGGTCATCGGAAATGGACATCAGCTTCCCGTAGATCTCCCCAGGCGGCTCGGTGACCCCGATGAAGTTGTCGTAGGACTTACTCATCTTCTGAACGCCATCCGTTCCTTCCAGAAGGGGCATGGTAATGACGATCTGCGGCTCCAACCCGAAATCCCTCTGCAGGTCCCTGCCCACGAGAAGGTTGAATTTCTGATCGGTTCCACCCAGTTCCACATCAGCCTTCATGGCCACGGAATCATACCCCTGGATAAGGGGATAGAGGAACTCATGGATGCTGATGGGACGCTGCTCCGAGTACCTCTTCCGGAAATCATCCCTTTCCAGCATCCTCGCCACACTATACCTCGCCGCCACTTCAACAAGCCCCCTGGCGGACATCTCCTTCATCCAGGCGCTGTTAAAGAGAACCTCGGTCCTGTCGGGATCCAGGATCTTGAAGGCCTGTTCCTGGTAGGTTGCCGCGTTGGCCCTGATCTGTTCATCGGTAAGGGCTTTCCGGGTTTCGGAACGACCGGTGGGATCACCGATCATCCCCGTAAAATCCCCGATGAGAAACAGCACCTGATGTCCCAGATCCTGGAAATGGCGCATCTTGCGCATCAGGACCGTGTGTCCCAGATGAAGATCTGGAGCGGTAGGATCGAAGCCGGCCTTGACCCGGAGGGGGACACCCTTTTCCAAACAGCGGGTCAGCTTTCCTTCGAGTTCCTCCGGAGAGATGAGATCCACTGTCCCCCGGGCGATGATTTTCATCTGGCGCTTGATCTCGGCTTTAAGATTCAATCGGATCTCCTGGTAGTCCTAAGGATGAAGGATGAAGAGGGAACCAGCGATTTACCTTTCTCATTCCTCCTTCTTCCTTCCTCATTCATCATTCTTGTCCAATTTCGAATCCTTTTCCTTCCGCCGCCGAAAGCGCCACTCCTTCAAGAAGCCCCCAGTCGCTGACCCTGAACCCTTTATATCCCCAGTGGTCCATGATCTCTTCCACCAGAAGGATTCCGGCGACGATCACATCCTCCCTCCCCTTTTCCATTCCGGGCAAGGCCAGCCTGGCGGCCGAATCAACCTTGAGAAAATCGGACCGCATCCGGGCGATGCTCTCCCGGGAAAGGACGTGTCCATTTACCAAAGTGGGATCATAGACGTCAATCCCCAATTCGATGGAGGCCAGGGTCGTTGGGGTTCCCGCCGTGCCGACGGTCTCATCTCCGCCGCCCCTCCCATCCGCCGGAAGAAGGGATCGAAAGCGCTCCCTCAGGGAGGCCACCTGCGAAGGAGAGGGAGGATCGTCCTCGAGGATCTCTTCCGTCAGATACACAACCCCTTCCGGGATGCTCGTCCACCAGACCATGGAGCCATCGACGATCCTGATGATCTCGGTGCTCCCGCCTCCGATGTCGACGACTGTCCCGTTTTCAAGAACACCGATCCCTGCCTGGGCTCCGCGAGCGGTCAGTTCAGCCTCTTCTCCCCCCGAGATCACCTCGATGGGAAACGTAAGGGCCCGGACTGCCCCATGGAGGAGGTCCTCCCGGTTCCCGGCCTCGCGGAACGCGCTGGTCGCGACAGCGCGGACCCTTTCACAGCCCCTCGCCCTGATCTTTTCCCCGAAATCCAGGAGAACCTCGCGAAGTCTCCCGCCGGGCTCTTCCTTCAAGGCACTTTTTATCCGGAGACCAGCCCCGACCCTAACGATCCTCCTGTGAATCTCGACCGGAACAAGAACGTCATCGGCAACCTCGCAGATCAAACACCGGACGGTATTGGTCCCAATATCAACGGAAGCGATTCGCATCGAGGCAGTCTACAGTATGAATATAGAAGAGGGAAGTGCATCGGTGCACAGGTGCGGGAGTGCATAAGGATTGAGGATTGAGGATTGAGGATTGAGAATTGGGGATTGAGTCCACTTGTGCACATGTGCACCGGTGCACTGAAGTTCTTCCTCGTTGGACGTTAGACGTTGGACGTTTTTTTAAAGGCTGTTTTTAAGCAGCCTTCCCACATCCTGGAGGGAGGGCCACAGGCTTCCTATCAGTCCCCGGGTTATCTTCAGACCGATGGCGGGCTCTTCTTCACAAAAGCGCAGGAAATCTTCCCTTTCCACGACCAGTATCTGAGCTCTTTCCAGAACCCTGGCCGAAATTGAGGTCAGGTGGGAAGGACCGATCAGAGCCCATTCCCCGAAAGTATCCCCCTCTCCCAGGATCAATTCCTCCGAGGCGTTATTCCTCCCGGTCCGAATGGCAACACGGCCCTGTTCCACAAGGAAAAACCGATCGCTTTTCATGTTCTCGGCGACCAGAACGGTCCCCTCGTTATAGCCCTCTTCGCTTACGATCCTGGAGAACAGGGCCAGTTCCCGGTCTGTCAAAGAGGAAAGGATCGCACTTTGTTTCAAGGGCTTTATCTTGGGCATTTTAAACACTCCCGTCGACAGGGTGCCAAAAGATCCGGTCCGGGGCAGACCGGCGGCTGGATAAAACAGAAGCCGGCAGGCCTCGTGCATTCTCATCAAGATTGCTTATAATACTTTGCAAAAGCAACTTTTTTAGAAAATCCAGGATCAAGGATTCTTTACAGACCGATCTGGGGCGCGATCCCTTTCATGGCTTCGAGGCTGATCTCAAGGAATTCCTCCAGGGGAATCCCCATCTCCTCGCAGGTCATGATCTGCTCACGGTTGGCACCCCTGGCGAACTGCTTCTCCTTGAACCTTTTTTTCAGGCTTTTCAGTTTCACGTTTTCGAGCTTCTTCTCGGGGTGGATCAAAGCTGCGTCAACCACGAGCCCCGTCACGGGATCCGCCGCGTAAAGGGCCTTGTCCAGGAGAGTGATCCTTTCCCTGTGCCCCGCGTGGGCCACGATGGCGTCAAGGATCTCCTGGTCGACACCTTTCTTTTTCAGAATCTCGGCGCTTATGAAACCATGCCGGGGAAAGTCCTCGACAGTCTGGACGTAATCGAGGTCATGGACGAGACCCGCCAGACCCCAGGCTTCCCCATCCTCCCCGAAGCGGGACGCAAGAGCTTTCATCACCGCCTCTGTGGCCAGCATGTGATTGACCAGGTTCCGTTCCGGAACCATCTCCTCGACAAGAAAAAAGGCTTCCTTTCGATCCATCTTGACCTCGGTAAATCCCTGACGCCCGGGCCCGGACAATCAACCCGGAACGGGGCAGGCAATATTGAGCGGCCGATTCCGCTATCAGGAAGGTTTATTTTACACAACAGGGAACCGGTTTGCCAGAAAAAGACCGTCAAGCGTTGAATGTTAAACGTTTAACGTAATTTTTTTGCGTCCCTTCTGGGTTTAAAAACAGGGTAACGCAATGGACGCAGAGGCGGCTCCCTGGAAGGCCGCACATTTCGCGAAGGAACGCAGGGGGAAAATTACGAGTCCAGAAACCAGAGAGGCAGGACTAGGTCCAACGTCCAACGAAAAAAACAGTCCAGAGTCCAGAGTCCAGAGGCCAGAGAGGCAGGACGAGGTCCAATGTCCAAAGGGGGAAGCGACGTCCAACGTCCAACGTTCAACGTTCAACGAAAAAGGCTCTCGTGCACCGGTGCACATGTGCACAAGTGCACAAGTGCACTCAATTCTCAATCCTCAATTCTCAATTCCCAATTCCCAATTCTTATGCACTCCTGCATTTCCTCCCTTGCTTTTTCCAGGGACCAATCACCAGTCACCAATCACACTGTTTCTTTTCGGCTCCTGGCTGTTTTTTCATCCGGCAGAGGAAGACACGGGTTTTCATGGAATGCCGGAAGTGATAAAAAAGGGCCCAGAATGAAAAAACTTCTCCGCTCCTGGCTCCTTCTGCCCCTGCTGGGATCCCTTTTTATCGGCATCTTTGTCGGCGTTCTTCTGGCCATTACCCAGGATCTTCCGCAGGTCGAGGATCTTCAGACCTTTGAACCGTCCTCGATGACCGCCATCCTGGCCGATGACGGGCGCCCCATCCGATTCTTTTATCTTGAAAGACGGATCCCAATCCCTCTTAACGAAGTCCCCGAAACCCTTATCCACGCCCTCATCGCCGTGGAGGATTCGAGGTTCTACCAGCATTTCGGCCTCGACCTGAAGGGGATCCTCCGGGCCCTCTGGAAGGATATTCGTTCCCTAAGCGCCGCGGAAGGGGGAAGCACCCTTACACAGCAGCTTTCGAAAGTGCTCTTTTTGACGCCTGAAAAAACCCTGGTGCGCAAGCTTCGCGAGGCGATCCTCGCCATCAACATTGAGCGCCGATACTCGAAGGAGGAGATCCTCAACCTTTACCTTAACCAGATCTATTTCGGAGAGGGCGCCTACGGAGTGGAGGCCGCCGCAAGGACCTATTTCGGAAAAAGCGCCCGGGAACTGGATCTGGCGGAGTGTGCCATGATCGCGGGGATCCCGCGATCGCCCACGCTTTATTCCCCCATAAGCAATGCGGAAAGAGCCGTCGAGCGCATGAAAGTGGTCCTGGGGAGGTTGTTCGAGGAAAAATATATTACCGCAGAGGAGTACAACCAGACCGTACGGACGGGGTTTTCCATCGCTCCCGTCCTCCCTTCCCGGGATCCCGCCCCATATTTTACCGAGGAAGTCCGGAAACAGCTGGAAGAACGTTTCGGCGCAAACCTTGTCTACAGGGGAGGGATCACGGTTCAGACAACCCTTGATCTCGATCTTCAGGAGGCCGCCGAAGAAGCGGTGGCCGAGGGTCTCGGGAGGTATGAAGATAGACACCCTTCGGCATCGGACGATCCGCCAGTTCAGGCCTCCCTCCTCGCCATGGACCCCTTGACCGGAAAGGTTCTCGCTCATGTCGGGGGAAGGGATTTTTCCCGATCACCTTATGACCGTGCCACCCAGGCCAAGCGGCAGCCCGGAAGCGCCTTTAAACCTTTTGTTTACGCGGCAGCGTTCTCCTCGGGATTCTCCCCGACCGAGTTCCTCAATGACTCCGCTTTCGAGGTTACCCTCAAGGGGCAGCCGCCTTATGTACCGGTCAACTATTCCGGCCATTATTATGGCCCCGTGACCATGAGAACGGCCCTGGAAAAATCCCTCAACGCCGCTTCGGTAGACCTCCTTCTCAAGGTGGGATATCAGCCGGTGATAGACATGGCCTCGAAACTGGGAGTGTCAGCCACACTCAAACCCTATCCGACCCTCGCTCTGGGTGTTTTCGAGGTCAGCCTTCAGGAGATGGTGGCTGCTTTCGGTGCGCTGGGCAACAAGGGGATCCTGGTCAAACCGCGTTTCATCACCAGGGTCCTCGATCGACAGGGACAGATACTCTGGGAACCACCCCCCCAGCTCGTGGACGCCACTTCTCCCCAGGTGGCCTATCTCACCACAAGTCTTTTAGAAGGCGTCATTGAAAGAGGTACGGGCCGTTCAGCCTCGGGACTTCGCGGCCCGATCGCGGGAAAAACGGGAACGACCAACAATTTCAAGGATGCCTGGTTCCTAGGGTTCGCCCCGGGGATCGCAGCCGGGGTCTGGGTTGGTTTTGATATCCCCGAATCCCTCGGAGAGGGGGAAACAGGCGCAAGAGCAGCCCTTCCCATCTGGAAGAGCTTTATGAAAGAGGCCCTGGAAAAAATACCGCCGGGGGAATTTCTCCCGCCGCAGAGGATCGAGTTTGCTTCCATCGATCCGGAAACAGGTCTTCTTGCCGTTCCGGGTTGTCCTTCGCGGCTCCTCGAAGCATTCCCGGAGGGGTCAGCTCCCACCGAAAAATGCGCCAGACATCAAGGCTGGGAACCTTGAGTCTGGGAGGAAATCCCTCAGCCCCGGGGTGCCGCACGGGGTGCCGGTCTTTTTTCCACCCGGATAGTGCTCCCTCCCGCGGTGCGTGAGGTTCCTTCTTCAAACAGAGCCACTTTTCCAGGCTTCGCGGCACGCTCCTGGACGGTCTTTCCGAAGCTCTGTTCCATGCGGGCGAGGGTCCCGAGGGAACGGGTCTTGAACCGCACCTGACGGACCTCGCCGGTCTGGCAGCTCATCTCTATCCTGCGTCCGAAATTCCCTCCGACACTGTACCCCCCAACGGGAATCTTTTCCTGCTCCAGGAAGCGGAAGGCGAAATCAACGTTGGCATCCCCTGGCGAAAAAACCTGGTTTTCTTTCCTCTCCATGACACGCCCTCCGCCGAAAACCTTTGCACGGAGACGTCTTCGGTCCGCATTTAACGAAAGCATGCTGTTAATAAGCAGTTCCATGGCGTTGATGCCATAGCGGGCCGAAACATTAAACTGTGAGTAATCGGCATTTCCCGGAAGGAAAATATGGTTCATCCCACCGATTTTCCTCACGGGGTCGAACAGGCAAACGGAAACGCAGGAACCCAGAACCGTTGAAATCACAACCGGCTGGTCGCTGGCGAACAGTTCCCCTATGCCGATGTTGATCCGTTTCAAGAGATGTACTCCTCTGGACGCAGCCTCTGGGCGGCCCCTGAAAGCCCGGGGCCGGAAGCTTCCCGCATGACCGTCCGGGCAATAGAGGAAAGGGGGACCACCTCGTCAACCCCCCCTGCCTTGATGGCCTCCATGGGCATTCCGAAAACAATGCAGGATTCCTCGTCCTGGGCAATGTTGAAGGCACCGGCCATTCTCATCTCATAAAGCCCCTGGGCTCCGTCGGCCCCCATCCCTGTCATGATCACACCGATGGCGTTGCTTCCCGCGTACCGGGCTCCGGACCGGAAAAGAACATCTACGGAGGGCCTGTGGCCGCAGACAAGGGGTCCGTCCTCGACCTTGACATAGTACCTGGCCCCGCTCCTTTTGAGCCTAGTATGGAAGTTGCCCGGGGCAATGAGGACCCGGCCAGGGATGACAGAATCCCCGTCCTCGGCCTCCTTGACCGTCAGCCCGCAAAGATCGTCCAGGCGTTTTGCGAAGGATTTCGTGAATTTCTCCGGCATGTGCTGAACAATCACCGTTCCCGGCGCATCCAGAGGCATGGATTCCAGGAACCTGCTGATGGCTTCCGTTCCTCCCGTCGAGGCGCCAACCAGGACTACTTTTTCCATGGTCCTTATCATGGCCCTGCTGCGAGGAGATGGCGTCACCCTTTCCAAACTCGCTGCCTTATTCTCGGACACGGCGTTTGATGCCCCCAGGACGTTCCGGATCCGGGCTTTCGCCGCCGCCTTGATCGTTTCACACAAAATGGTCCTGGTCTCCTCAAAAAACCCTGTCACTCCCAACCGCGGCTTGGTGATGATATCCACGGCGCCGTACTCTAACGCCTTAAGAGTCGTCTCCGCCCCTTTCTCGGTCAGAGCGGAGCAAATCACCACCGGAATCGGGTGCTGGGTCATGATCTTCTGGAGAAAGGTGATCCCGTCCATCCGGGGCATTTCCACATCCAGGGTTATGACATCGGGTTTGCAACGCCCGATCTTGGTGGCAGCGATAAAGGGATCGGCCGCGGAACCGATCACTTCGATCTCCTTGTCCGTTGCAAGGATCTTTTCCAGAGTCTGGCGGACCAGGGCAGAATCATCCACGATGAGGACTCGAATCCTTTTTCTGCCCGAACAGGCGATCGTTTCCATCAGGGCTCTTTCCTGTAGACCATCGGAGCCACGGCTCGCAGGGGAAGGGACATCCCATGAAGGGTCTCTGAGTGACCCAGGAAGAGAAACCCTCCGTTTACGAGCCTCTGGCACAATTTATTAACGATCTCTTCTTGGACGACCCTTTCAAAATAGATGATGACGTTCCTGCAGAAAATGATATCCATCGGGCTGCCCACGTCCGGATTCGGGCTCATGAGATTGAGGCGTTTGAAACGGACCTTCCCCCTCAGGCCGGGGACGATCCGTACCAATCCGTCTTCGCGATTCCGGCTCCTCAAGAGATATTTTCTCCTCATTTGTGCCGGGACGGGATCCACGGCCTCTTCCCGGAATACCCCGTGCAAAGCCTTTTCCAGGATCCTCACGGAGATATCTGTTCCGAGGATATTGAAATTGAATCCGGGGGTTTGGGCTGCATAATCGGAGAGGACCATTGCAAGGGAATAAGGTTCCTCCCCCGAGGAACAACCGGCGCTCCAAACCCGAAGGGATCGTCTCATTCCTGTCCCCGCGGTACGGATCAGTTCCGGAAGGGCATGATCGAAAAGGAATTGGAAATGGGAAGGCTCCCGGAAAAAATCGGTTTTGTTCGTTGTTATCAGATCAACCATATGAACGATTTCTTCCGACATTCCTTTAGGGCTGAAAACAAACTTTCCGTATTCATCAAAAGTCCCCATTCCGAGGGCCCGCAACCTCTTCTGGAGGCGGGACTCAACCATGGTTTTCTTGGCCTCGGGAAGCTTGATCCCGAAATTAGCCTGAACGAATCCTGAGATCCGGGCAAAGCATTTATCGGACATACTGATCTTGCCCGGAGTCGAGAGGACTTCCATTACCATTATCTCCGATCGGCAGAAAAAACAGGCCGCGCGGTCAGGCTGCGAAAATGGGGGATTCCATCCGCTCTGTAACCCTCATGACGCGGGGGACATCAAGAATAAGGGAAATCGTCCCGTCTCCCAGGATCGTGGCACCGGAAACACCGTCCACATTCCGGTAAACCTTCCCGAGGGATTTTATGACAGTCTGATGTTCTCCGATCACATGGTCCAGAAGGAGTCCGATCCGTCGCTCTCCCTCGCGGACAACCACGACCTGCTGGATATCGGGGGGATCTCCCTGGACGTCGAACCATTCCCTCATGCTCACATAGGGAACGATCTCACCCCGCAAACGGATGATCCTCCTGCCGTGAGACCCACCGACGGTCTCTTTGGTGAGGAAAACACATTCTTCAACAATGGAGAGAGGAACAATGTACTTCTCCCCCGCGACGTTGACGAGAAGACCGTCAATGATTGCCAGGGTAAGGGGAAGCCGAATGATAAAAGTTGTCCCCTCCCCCGGGACGCTCTCCACGGCAAGGGTCCCCCTCAATTCCTCCGCGGATCTCTTTACCACATCGAGGCCAACTCCCCGTCCTGAAATGTTGGTCACCTGGTTGGCCGTGGAAAAGCCGGGTGCAAAGATCAGGGAAAAGATATCCGCGTTGGTCAGGTCAGCCTCCGTTGATATCAACCCTTTTTCAAGGGCCTTTTTCCTGATTGCCTCGGAGTCCAGACCGCGTCCGTCATCCTGAACCCTGATCACCACATCCGCACCGGAGTTGGTTGCCGACAGCCGGACCGTCCCTTTTTCGGGTTTTCCGGCCTGCAGCCTTTCCTCCGGGGACTCGATCCCGTGATCGACACTGTTCCGGATAAGGTGCATCAGAGGGTCTGTAAGTTTTTCAATGACGTTCTTGTCGAGTTCGGTCTCGGATCCCTCGGTGATCAGCTCCACCTCCTGACCGAGTTCTCTGGAAAGATCCCGAACCAGTCTCTTGATCCTCCGGTATGTGGTCTCAATGGGGATCATCCGGATGGAAAAGGCGTTCTCCCTCAATTCCCATGTGAGGCTCTCCACCTCCTCAGCGACCGCTTCCAGGCCCGAGTCAGTGCTTTCGGACACCATTTGCGTGAGCCGTGCCTGGACCGTGACCAGCTCCCCAACGAGATTCACAAGCTGGTCAAGCTTCTCGGAGGCGACCCGAACGCTGGATCCGGGTTTTTTTCCGGAACCCCCTCCGCCGCCCCCGGATTCATTGTCCCCTCTTTTCCCGGACCTTTCCGGCTTGGTGGCGTCACCGGTCTCAGCCTGCTCTTCCTTGAGAAAATCACTTACAAGGGACATAACCGTGTCCATCTCCGGCCTGACTGCCTTAGAATCCCCGGTGCCCTGCAGCAGGACGAGCAGGGCGTCCCTTGCCCTGAGGGTCAGATCGATCAATTCCGGGGTCACCCTCCTGGTACCCTTCCGGACCAGGTCAAAGGCCGATTCCAGGTCGTGAGTGTAGGCCTCGATCTCCTCGAAGCCGAACATTCCCGCGTTCCCCTTGATGGTATGGAGGGTCCGGAAGGCCTTGTTGATGACCTCGGTGTCTAACGGGGAGATTTCCAGTTCCATAAGGGTCGACTCGAGTTCCGTCAGCTGCTCGAGGGATTCTTCGCGAAATGTCGCGAGAAGGCTTTCCTGAATGTCGTCCGGGAGAATCTCGTTCATTAAAGGACCCTCCTGATTACATTGACCAGCTGTTCAGGGCTGAAAGGCTTGACCATCCAGCCTGTGGCCCCCGCGTCCTTTCCTTTCTGGATGATGTCTTTGGAACCTTCCGTGGTCAGCATGATGATGGGGGTTGAGAGAAAACCGGGGATCTTTCGCAATTTTCTGACCAGGTCGAGGCCCCCCATGCCGGGCATGTTAAGGTCCACCACCATGGCCTGGATGTCTGTTTCGCTGAGTTTCTGCAAGGCTTCCACCCCGTCGGAAGCTTCCACGACCTCATATCCGGCGCCGCTAAGGGTAACCCGGACCATCATCCGGACACTGGCTGAATCGTCCACAGTCATGACGCGCTTCATATCATCTCCTGTGCAGCTTCAACGGTACTTCATTTAATAAGCCCGTTGATGGTAGAAATCAGAAAAGAACCGTTAATGGGTTTCGTGATGTAGGTATTGGCTCCAAGATTCAACCCCGCATCACGATCCTCCTCATGACCGAGGGTGGTAACAATGATGATGGGAATCGGGAGGTTCAAATCTTTCCGAATCCTCCCGATCAGGGAAAGCCCGTTCATCCTCGGCATGTTGATGTCCGTGATGAGGATATCGAAGCCCCGGACTTGGAGCATCTCCAGGGCCTCCTGTCCATCTTCCGCTTCCGTCACATCGCAGACGATGCACCGTTCGAGCATCATCCTGAGAAGCTGGCGGACGGCCCTGGAATCATCGGCAATCAGAATCTTTTTCCGGTTGTTTGATCTTCCTTCCGATTCTCTCAGAGCACCTAACTTCATGAAATTTGGATTCATTGTTTTTTTCCTTTTCCTTCCTCTTGCGGCATTCTCTGAGGTTGTTAGATCAGTTTTTTTTCAGACTGATCCTTACCGGGCCTTAAGCATGATCCGTGCCTGACGCCAGGAAAATAAAAAAAACTTACTTTTCAATATGTTATGGAAAAAAAGAAGAATTACGGGATCTTGATCGGGTGCGACAAACGACAACATTGATAAAAGGCCGTCAACAAAAATACCAGCCTTTTTTCAAAGTATTTCCGGTAAATATCCTGCCATTTAAAATTCAGGCGCTCTAATTGTCGCACCCGCCCGGTTTGACGCTGGCCGGCCTTTCCTAATCGGCGTCATCACGAGGAACGGACTTACAGGCCTCGAGGGCGACCTTTCGGGGACCGCGAAAGGGAATAGATTCGTTCAGGGAATACAGGACAGGGACTATCACCAGGGTAAGCAAAGTGGCAACCGCGAGGCCGAAAATCACGGCCACCGCCATCGGCCCCCACCATTGGGCCGATTCTCCCCCGATCTGAAGGGTCAGGTTTTTAAAATCGATGCTCAATCCCACCGCCATCGGAGTCAGCCCGAGGATGGTTGTAACAGCCGTGAGCGTCACAGGCCTGAAACGGACGGTTCCGGCGGTCATCAGGGCCTCGTTCAGTTCCATTCCGTCCTTTCTCAGAAGGTTGATATAATCGATGAGAACGATGGCGTTGTTGACCACCACACCCGCAAGGGAGATCACACCGACCCCGGTCATGATAATCCCGAAGGGCATTCCCGTGACGATCAGACCTATCAGGACACCCATCAAGGAGAGGATCACCGAGGAAAGAACGATAAGGGATTGTCCGAGGGAATTGAACTGGGTGAGAAGAACCATGAAAATGAGGAAAAGGGCCACGAGGAAAGCCTTTGAAAGGAAAGCGGACGATTTCTCCTGCTCCTCGAAATCCCCGCCGAAGGTGATGGTGTACCCGGAAGGAAATCGCGTGCCGGCAAGGCGGTCCCTGATCTCCCGGATGATCTCTAAGGAGCTGCGACCGGCGTTGAAGCCCGTCACCCGAATGATCCTCTTCTGGTCGAGGTGGCGGATGGCACCGAATCCGGTCTTCATTTCCAGACTTGCAACCGAGGAAAGGGGTACGGGGTCCCCCGTCCGGGCGGGGATCCGGAGGTTGGCGATCTGGGCCAGGGTCCGCCGGTGCTCCTCGGGAAGTCGCGCGATGATGTTAAACTCATCCTCCCCTTGTCGGTAGTCCCCGATTTTCCACCCGTTCACGGCCGCCTTGACGGTATTGGATATCTCGATGGTCGACAATCCAAGCAGGGTTGCCTTTTCGCGGTCGACCTGGATGGCGATCTCCGGCTTGGCGCGCGAAAGATCGTCCTCGATATCCACCAGACCGGGAGTTTCGCGTATCTCCTCCTTGATCATCGCAACCAGATCGGAAAGAACATCCACATCCTCACCCTTGATCCGGATGACAACGGGAGCCTCGGTAGGAGGTCCCATTCTCTCCTTCTCCAACTTGACGTCCGCCCCGATAAGGCTTTTCAGGTTTTCCCTTATGCTGCTGATGACTTTATTGGAACCGATTCTTCGCTCCTCGCGGTCCACGAATTCCACCGAGACCTGTCCGAGGCGGGACTCCTGGGCGCTTCCCCAACCGGAAATGACACCGACCTCACCGTTCACATATTTCAGGTCCTTTTCCTTCGAAACGATCCTCTCCACTTCCCTCGTCAGGGCGTCGGTTGTGTCGAGGCTTGTCCCCTGGGGAGCCTTGATGGAGATGACAGCTCTGTTCGGTTCGGTATCCGGGAAGAGTTCAACCTCAGGACCGGAGAGAACATAAATGAAAATGACTCCTCCCATGGTCAAAAGAGCCATGAAGACAGTAAAGAACCGGTGCTTTAACGAAAATCCCAGCAGTGCCTGGTAACTCCGGATGAGCGCTTTTTCGCGGATCTCCCCTTTTTTTCTGGGGCTTATGTGGAGGAAGGACGCGCAGAGAACCGGATTGATCACCAGGGCCACCAGGAGAGAGGAGGAAAGGACGATGATAAGGGTCATGGGGAGGAATTTCATGAACTCTCCCATGATGTCGGGCCAGAAAAGCATGGGACCGAAGGCGCAAAGGGTCGTCAAGGTTGACGCCACGATGGGCCAGCCAACTTCCGAGGAAGCCTTGCAGGCCGCTTGAACCCGCCCGAGCCCCTCCTCCATGTGGCGGTAGATGTTCTCGACCATGACGATGGCGTTATCCACCAGCATCCCCAGGGCTATGATCAGGGAGATGAGAACCACCATGTTCAGGGTGATCCCCATGACCTGCAGTATGAAAAAGGAGGCCAGCATGGAGAAAGGAATGGCCAGAGCGACAAACACGGCGCTCCTGAAACCAAGGAACAGGAAAAGAACGATGAGGACAAGGATCAGAGCGGTGAGGATGTTGTTTTCCAGCTCCCTGACGATCTGCCTGATGTCCTTGGATTGATTGAGGGTCACGGTAAATTCGACGCTGGGGGGAAGCTGGGGCTTGGCCGCCTCCAGGTACGCGAAAACCTGGTCCGCCACCTGGATGATATTCTCGCCGGACCGTTTCTTTACAGACAGGGTGACGCTGGGCCGGCCGTTGACGCGCGCGTAGCTCTGAGGGTCCTCAAAGGTGTCGCGGATGGTGGCGACATCCTTGAGATAAATGGGTTTTCCCTGACGGACCACAAGGACCAGGTTGTTGATCTCGGACGGGTCGGTGAACTCCCCCGGGACGCGCAGCATATACTTCCCTTTTCCGAGATCAAGGCTGCCCCCCGGGACGTTTACATTCTCTCTCTGGACCAGGGAAAGGATCTCCATGAAACTAAGCTTGTAGGCAGCCATGCGGTCCGGGTCGAACTCCACCCGGATCTCCCGCTCCCTGTCCCCGGTCACGTCGACCTCGAGGACCCCGGAAATCTGCTCAATGGCGTCCTCAAGGTCCTCCGCAACCATTTTCAGGACCGTTTCGCTCACATCCCCTGAAACAGCCACCATCAGGATGGGCCATTCCGAGAGGTTGATCTCCATGACGATGGGATCCATTTCCAGGTCGCCGGGCAGATCCTCCAGGGCCTCGTCCACCTTGTCCCGGACACGCTGATGCGCCTCACTGATGTCCACATCCGGAACGAACTCCACTTCGATCATGGAGGCGCCTTCCGCGCTGACGGAACTCAACTCCTTGAGGTCCTTGAGGCCTCTCAGTTTCCGTTCAAGGGGGATGGTGATGAGGTTTTCCACATCCTCCGAGGCGGCTCCTTCATAGGTCGTCTGGACAAGGATAATGGGTATGGTAATGTCCGGATTGGATTCCCTCGGAAGGGTCAGATAGGAAAAAAGGCCCAGGACGAGGAGGACCAGCATCAGGAATAGAACCGTGCTTCGCCGGGAAATGGCGGCATTGGTCAGAAGCATGGAATGCTACCTTTCGATTGGCTGGCCTTCCCTCACATTAACGGGATCGCCGTCACCGACCAGCTGCTGGCCGCGGATGATAAGTTTTCCGCCCTCTTCCAGGCCATTTAAAACCACCACCCTGTCGCCTATGACGGGTCCAAGCATGATCTCCCTTAAAAAAGCCTGGCCTCCCGCCTCCACGAAAACCGATCTTTCACCGCCCCGCTCGAGAACAGCGTAAAGAGGAATGACAAGAACCTCGCTGAGGGTGCGCCGGATGAACCGGACCCTGACGATCTTCCCGGGACGAAACAGGTCTTTCGGGTTGTCGATCTCGATTTTTGCCTGGTACGTCCGTGTCGACGGGTCGGCAAGGTAACTCACATGGAAAACCTTTCCTTTTCTGACCGTTCCCGGCCGGCCTTCGAGATCGGCGGTCAGGACTTCGACGGCCTGGCCGACCCGGACAAAGGAAACGTCCTTTTCCGGAACGTCAACCACCACTTTCAAACGGTCGACCTGGACTACAATTGCAGCCGGCATCCCCACGTTCCCGTATTCCCCCTTCTCTACAAGGATCTTTTCCAGGATGCCCTCGATGGGGCTGACCAGTGTGCTCTTTTCAATGCCGATGGAGGATTGCTCCAGGTCGGTACTGGCGTTGTCAAAAGCTTTCTGGGCTTCGTCTAATTCCCGCTGGCTGACGAGTTGTTTTCCATACAGCTTCATCACTCGCTCGAGCTGCTTCCTCGCAAGGTCAAACTCCATCTGGTTCCTGGCATGCTGGGTTTCCAAAAGGGATTTATCGATCATCAGGATCGGTTGGTCCGCCCTGACACGGTCCCCTTCACGGGGGCCCACCCATTCGATGGGGCCGGATTGTTCCAGGGAAAGGGTCAGGTTCTGCCAGGCCTCCAGGGTCCCGGGCAGGACAAAGGTTTCCTCGACTGTTTCCGGAACGAGGGGAATAACAACAACATTCACCGCCTTGGTCTCTCCCCCCGCCAAGGGGATGTCCTGACCCGCTGCTCCCGAGGGTCCGGCGGTATCCCTGTTGACCATGAACAGGCCGACCGCCACGAAAACAGCGATCAAAAAAAGAGGAAGGGTGATTTTCAACACGAGGCTTTTTTTCATGGAGAGGACCTCTGGGTCTCTTCTTCGAGATCAAAGACGTTCATTTCGAGGGCGCCAATGGCGTAAAGGAGGGCGGCCCGTGCGGTTTTAATCTCGTACCGGTGATTGACCTCCTGGTTCTCAGCCTCAGCGAGGTCCTCTTCCGCACGGAGGATGTCCAGGTCGACGGCAACTCCCACTTCAAAACGCGCCTTCGCAAGCTTCCGGTTTTCCTGGGCGCTCACGAGGTTGGACCTGACCAGGTCGGTCTTTGTGTGAAGGGTTTCAAGGTTTAACAGCGCCTCTTCCATTTCGAGGCGTGCGCTCGTACGACGCTGCCCGTAGGATTCCTCGGATTGCCTGACCTTGGAAAGGGCCTCCTTGGACTGAAGTCCCACCAGACCCCCCTGGAAAAAGGGCCATGTGATGGTCAGGGCGGCCTGACCTTCCGGAAGGTAAAAATCATCCTCTGAAGAACGGGTATAGGATCCGGAAAGATCCAGGTTGGGATTGTCTTTTCTGGAAACAAGCTCGGCCTCTTCCCTCGCTATCCTGACGAGTTCCCTGGCCTGGGCAAGGTCGGCCCTCTTCTCGAAACCCATCGGGATGAGCTCTTCCAGGGAAGATTCCTCCGGAACCGCCATGATCCGAGGGACTTTGACCCTAATGTTATCCTGGGAACCTATCAGGTTCGCGAGACGCCTGGCTGAAAGGGATACCGCCTGCTGTGCGCTGACAACCTCCAGTTTCGCCGAGGAAAGAGCCACCTGGGCAGTCAGGACGCTGGTACGCGGTACATCACCCAGTTCAAGGCGGGTTTCGGCAAGACGCAGCTGCTCGGTAACCCTCTCCACCTGTTTCCTGGCCACCTGGAGAAGGTCCTCGGCGGAAAGAAGACGGTTGGCTCGAAAAACCAGGTCCATAAGGACGCTTTGCCGGGCAAATTCCAGGCCCTGCTCAGCCGCCTGCCGGGTATATTCCGCCCCCCTTTTGGCGATCCAGGCCCGGCCTCCGTCATAGATCGTCTGGTTAAGGCTCACCCCCCACGTCAGACCGTCCAGGTCCGTCCCGTCAGGGTAGGACTGCCAAAGATAGCCCGCGTTGCCGGTCAGTTTCGGATAAAGAACCGTAAGAGCCTGTTTTTCCAGAAGATTCCCTTGCTCGACACTTTCCCGGGCGATCCTTATCTCGTGATTGCAACTAAGGGCCATCTCAAAGGCTTCCTGGAAACTCAGCTCCAGCAGATCAGATGCCCGGGCTCCCGCAGGCCCGATGACAAGAAAGACCATCAGAAAAAATTCAACGAAGAAGGAAACGGGTTTTATTGATCGAGGATTTTCCATCGCTATTCTTCTCCCTTAAAAAGAACCCTTTGCGTCCCCGGTTTTTCCAACTTCCGGAGGTCCTCCTCCCGCGGCAAGGCTTCTCCGGCAGAAGGTCTGTACATCCTTGTCCAGATCAGGAAGGCTCAAAAGGCCTTGAGAATCAAGAAAAAGGACACCAACCAGGAGAGCATGGACGATCAGGGCCGTTTCCCGGGAAGGAACCTGACGGATGCTGCCGTCCGCAAGCCCCCGGAGGATGCACTTTTCCTTCACCTCGAGGACCTGCTCCATGAGCCCCTGGAAATATTCATTGAGTCCAGGGTCTCTCCTCTCGTCCGAACCCGTCTCCCTGAAAGCGACTACCAGGGATTCGGACCGCCTTTTCCGGAACTCCTGACTGAATTTCAAGACCCTCTCAACAGTCTCCCAACCTGTTCCCTCACCTGAGGCGGCATCCCGGATACCCCGGATATATTCCTGGATCAGATCATCGCAGATGGCGGCAAGGAGGTTCTGCTTGCTCTTGAAATGATGAAAAACGGTTCCCTGGGCAACCCCGGCTTCTTTCGCAACCTCCGACACAGCCGTCTGGCAGAAACCCTTTCGGGCAAAAAGCCTGGTTGCGACTTTTATGATCTCTTCCCTTCTTGACATTTTCATACCCACTTTTCCAGACCGTTCTTCCCCGACTGACCGGTCGGTCAGCATACCTGCCCTGAAGGAAATGTCAAGAAAGGACCAAAATATAGGACCCAGGGAATTTCCCGGCTCCCGCCGGCAAACGGAAGAGCCATTTCTTTCTGTTCCTCCTTATATTTCAAGCTGATTCAGGGACCTTAAGAATCGTTCTTTTATCGTCTGACTTCTTTTAAAAAACAGATAACGATGGATCGAATTAACGCGGTGTTTTCTTTTGGTGAGTTCTTTTTCAAAAAAGTTCGCGGCATAAAGAGCAAACTCCCCGGCATTAAAATGCGTGCCTGTCTCCTTGAAATAAGCTTTGAGAAAATCACCGGCCACAGGGATTACCGGGTCAGAAAAAAGAAGGGAAAATTTTAATTTCCATATTAAAAAATTTATGAAATAGACCAGGTCAAAGTACCTGCTCCCGTAGGTCGCCTTCCCTCCGTAGAGGCATGTCATCTGCCAGTCCAGGATCACAATGGGGTCGCAACCCGCCTGCAGGCAGATGTTTTCACCATTGAAATCTCCGTGGAAAAAAACCTCGTTCCCTTCCAGTGTAAATTCCTGCGGCAGGGGAAAGGCCATCTCGGATGGCAGGTTAAGGTCCCGATGGATTATGGCCAGGGACCGTCCGACCCGATCTGCGAAGGGAGCGCTTTTGTCAATCCTGGAAATGAACGGTCGAACCCCTTTTACCAGCTCAAAAACGGCGGTTCCCCTGTCATCATCAAAATCCAGGACCCTTGGAACCCTGAAAAGCCCGCACTCTTTGCCTATCTCAAAGGCCCTGCAGGTTTTTTCAACCTCGACCCTCATCAGTGACGGTTCAGCGGTCTTGGTAACGGTATTTTTCCCAACCTGGACAATGGCATGCCTCATAATTAAAAACCCTGGAAATATCAGCCCAAAGCCCAAGGACCATCGGCCAAGGGAGTTTTCGTTAAAAGAGGTTCAAGTTGCCAAAATTAAGGCGATCGTCCACCAGCTAATAAAACGTGACTTTTTCTTCCTCAAATCCATCTTGAAACCCGACCACTTCAGGTCTTGCCACTGGAGTTTTCCGGCTGATCCGTTCGAACCTCTTCTTTACAGGTATGAATTCTGCCAGGAACTGCCGGGAATGATAGAAACTGACCAGTTTTCCGACTATGAACGCGGAACCGGCGGCAATTCCGGCAAAAAGCCAGGCGAAGTCCTTTTCGGGAGAGTTGAAAAAACCGAGAAGGAAAAAAACCGCTGTAAAAAGGAGGGCAAGTTCGGTCACCGCGCTTCCAAGGCCCAGCAAAGGATGCCGCGTGAAAAAATAGCCGCCCCCGGGGAGAAAGATGGAGTACAGTCCGGCCGTTCGCGGCCTTTTGAACCGGAAACGGCATCGGGGGCAGCTGAATCGATTCCTCCCGAGAGGTGCGGCGCATCTGGGGCAGAGATGCTGTCTCGCGGCATAGGGAGACGATTTTGAAGAGGCCGTAACGGATTTTTTCAGCAGCTGGACCAGGCGTTTGCCGTTTCTTACACGCGAAAAGAACTCCCGGGTGCCGTTCTTGTAGCGAAAGGTTATCCGCCCCTTGCCTTTAAAGCTTTCGATGTCCTGAAACCGGATCTGGGAGATGGAATCTGCCGGTTTGAACCTGTAATTGGAGGGAAAATGAAGGATCCTCCTGCTTGTCAGAACAAGGAGGCACCTCTTTATGACGTAGATCCAGGCAAAGGTGGTCAATTCCTCCAGGTGGGTAAAGGGCGAGACGCTGCGCGAAGCGAGGAGAATCTCTTCCCCCTCTTCAAGGATGTACTTTAAATCCGGAACGTATTCCCTGAGATAGCGCAGCTGTTGTTTCTTGACCTTTTCCCGGAATTTTCCACGGGTATTCGCAAAGGCCGTCTCTCCCTTTATGGGCAGCTGGCTGAATACATCCTGGAGAGTTTTTCTTTCCACCTCAAACGTTTCCCCCGGAACCTTTTTCACCACCCAGGCCGGCCATTGTCGAGAAGGACCCTTCTGCCTCCTCCACTTTCCCAGACGGCAACGAGGGAGGCCTGAAAAACAACGAAATCCTGGTGGTAGGGAGCCACCACGGTTCCCCCGAAAGTGTGGTTGTCTCCGAAAGCCACATGGATCGTGCCCAGAATTTTTTCGGATTCGAGGACGTTGTCCGGACGCCTGGCGGCCGGATTGGTTCCTATGCCGAGTTCCGCAACATTCCTGTTCTGGGGATGAGCGTCGAGTTCCTTCCTGAGCCATAATACGCCCTCGGAATCATTCCCCTCCACGGAAACCGCCCTCCCCTTTTCGATCTGGACGATCAGGGGGCTCCTCAGCTTGGCCTGGGGGCCCCACTCCAGGACGAGGGTCCCTTCCGCCGTTCCTTGGACAGGCGCAAGAAAAACCTCACCCGCCGGAAGGTTGCCGAACTTCCCCTGCCGGTTGAGCATCCCGTCATCCACTAAAATGGGCTGCCGGGAAATCCTTAACCGAACCCGGGTTCCGTTGGGGGATCCGACCTCGCAAAGATCGGCACCTGCAAGTGCCCTTCCCAGGGTGTTTGTCGATGCCGCCAGCCGCGCCCAATCCACGTCCATGGCCCCAAAAAACATGTCCCTGGTGAAAAGGGGCATGCTGGCATAGCGCGCCTGGCATGAACCTGTGAGCAGCTTTCTGAAGGAAGTATGGCTGGTGGAAAAAAGGGTCAGGGCGACAATGGCATTAACGGCGAAGCCGGCCCTCTGGGCGAGTAGCATGCCCGCCGCTTCAAGCTGTCCGCCCGTGATCTTTTTGTTTATGAGAGGCTTAAGCAGATTCTCCTTTTCCAGCAGGGCCACGGAGTCAGGCCCAAAGGCCTTTTCCCAGACTTCCCGGGGGGGCTCCTGCCCGTGACCGCCCACGGGAGTGAAGATGAGGGTTTCGGAAAGGGGATGCAGGCGTCCTGCGATGCCGCCCACTTCCCCGGCCAGCTCTCCACCATCCCCGGCGGTATCCCCGATAACGAGGAGTCTCTCCCCCTCTTTCAGGCCCAGATTGACGGACAGCAGGGAGCTTACGGCATTTTCGATGGAAGGAAGGTCATTCATGGTCGATGTCCACCTCAATTAAGAACTCTGGTCCAACGTCCAACGTCAAACGTCCAACGTCTAACGTGGACGCAACATGAAACATGTCAAAAGCAAAAGGGAACAAAGAAAAAGAAACCTTCCCTTTTTAATTTTGTTCTTGCTATTGGCCTTACTCGTTAGTTGGAATAACAGTCCAAAAACCAAAAAACACCATTAAAGTTAAACTTTCAACGTTGATGCCGATTCTTTTCCACGTTGGACGTTAGACGTTGGACTTTTTTTATTCCTCCTTGCTTATACCCAGGTACTTGATCTTCCGGTGCAGGTTGCTTCTTTCCAACCCCACTTCTTCGGCTGTTTTTGAGATATTCCAGTCATTTCCTTCCAGGCGGCGTGTGAAGAATTCCCTTTCGAAGATCTCCTTGGCACGACGGTAATCGGTCTCCTCCCCCTCCACCGCCGAAAAGTCCGAGGTCCTTTGCCCCTCCGTTTTCACCGTGGAAGGGATGTTGGCCTCGGAGATCTCCCGATCCTGCGTGATGATAACCAGCCTTTCCACAACGTTCCTCAGTTCCCGGACGTTGCCTGGCCAAGGGTAGTTCACCATTGCAGCCGTTGCCTCCGGGCCGAGGATGAGATCGTTTTTCCCGTAGAGAGCTCCAAACTCGGACAGAAAACGCTCCAGGAGTGGGAGGATGTCATCCCGGCGCTCTCTCAAGGGCGGAAGATGGAAAGGGAAAACATTCAGCCGGAAAAAAAGATCCTCCCTGAAACGTCCCGAGGAGATTTCTTTTGGAAGGTCCTTGTTGGTCGCAGCAATCACACGGACATCCACCGTGATGTCCCGGTTGCCCCCCACCCGCTGAAATACCCTTCCCTCAAGGACTCTGAGGATCTTGGCCTGGGTGGCCAGGCTCATGTCCCCGATCTCGTCAAGAAAAAGAGTGCCGCGGTTGGCCAGATCGAATTTCCCCATCCTCCTCGTCGTGGCGCCCGTGAAGGCCCCCCTCTCATGGCCGAACAGTTCGCTTTCGATAAGGGTGTCGGGTATCGCGGCACAATTGACGGCCACAAAAGCCTCGTTGGCTCTCCTGGAAAAGGAATGAATGGACCTCGCCAGAAGTTCCTTCCCTGTTCCGTTCTCACCCGTGATCAGTATGGAGGCATTGGTGGGAGCGACGATCCGTACCTGGTCGAGGATCTCCCTTATCCGGGACGAGACTCCGATGAACTCCTGGCGCGGTTCGCGGTCGCCTTTAAGGGCACGGTTTTCGTCGAGCAGGGCCCGCTGGCTCAGCGCATTTCTCAGCACAAGGGAAAGTCGATCGATGGAAAGAGGTTTTTCGAGAAAATCGAAAGCACCCAGTTTCGCTGCCTGGATCGCTGTTTCAATGGTCCCATGCCCGGACATGATGACCACGGGAAGTTCGCGGTCGAGCTGCTTGATCCCTCTCAGGGTTTCCAGGCCGTCCATCCCCGGCATCCAGATGTCCAGGAGGACCCCGTCCGGCTTTTCCGAGGAGACCTTGGAAAGGGCATCGGCCCCATCGCCCGCTTCAAGAACGGAAAAACCCTCATCCTGAAGGATCACCCGGACGCTCTCCCGAACCCTGGCCTCGTCATCGACAACAAGAATCAGGGACTCGACAAGGGAACCATTGGCCTTCTCGGTCATCATTTCTCAAACCCTCCTAAGGGGATCGATGTCCACAGGAAGCTTGATGGTAAAAACTGCCCCGTCCTCGGGACCTGAAGAACATTCAATGGTGCCGCCGTGTTCCTCGACAATGCGCTGGGAGATGGCCAGGCCGAGTCCGATCCCCCCCTCGCGAGTGCTGAAATAGGGATCGAAAATCCGGTCAAGAAGATCTTGCGGAATCCCCAAACCGTTGTCGGAAACGGTGACAGCCACAAGCCCATCTTCTTCCAGATATGTTGTGGAAACCGTCACGAGCCCCTCCGGGCCCCGATCCATTATTGCCTTGATGGCGTTGTCTACAAGATTGATGATGACGCGCCGGATCTGCTCGGCATCGAGGCTGATCCGGGGAAGGTCTTCGGCGAGGACAAGTTTGATCCGGCCTCCTTTTTCCCCCTCCCCCTGAAAAAGTGCCACCGCCTCGAGAACAACAGCGTTTATTTTCTCCGGAACGGGCCTTAGAACCGGGAGCCTTGCAAACCGGCTGAACTCGTCCACCAGACTCCTCATGGCGTCAACCTCGCGTATAATGGAATCCGTTCCATCGCGAAGGACCTTTTCCTCATCCTGGTCCAGGGACCCTCCCAGCTTCCTGCGCATCCTTTCCGCGGAAAGTTTGATGGGGGTCAGAGGATTTTTAATCTCATGGGCTATCCTCTTGGCCGCTTCGGACCATGCCGCCTTCCGCTGGGCGTTTACCAGCATGGTCATGTCCTCCATTACCAGGACCGTCCCGATACCCCTTCCGGTGGGTTCTTCCATGACGCTGGCGGTGATGAAAAGGATGAGAGGGGTCCCCTGGACTGCCACAGGAACCTCCCGCCGGATGCTCACACCCCCTTCTTTCCGCAGGTCTGTGAGGATCCTCTCTAGAAGCGCCGAATGTTCCTGGGTCAGCACTTTTGTGTAATGCCTTCCCAGAATATCCTCTCCCTGGACATTGAACATCTTTTCCGCCGCCCGGTTAAAAGTGTTGATCCGGCCGGAAAGATCCATGGATACGACGCCGGTTCCGACATTCCGAAGCACCGTCTCGATATAGGCCCTTCGCTGTTCGTTTTCCCTGGATGCTTTTTCCAGGTCTCTCGTGGTCTTTTCCAGTTCGCCGGTCATCTTGTTGAAGGCCTTCACGAGAATACCGATCTCATCGGAGGCCGTGGTATTGATACGAACCGTCAGGTCCCCTTCGGCAACCTTCTCCGCGCCCTCGGCGAGGAGACCGATGGGTACCGTGATCCCCCGGGCGATGTAGAAACCGAGCCAGACCGCCGAAAAAAGAATGAGAAGGGTGATGAACAGCAGGTAGGCCATATAGTTGTCCATTATTGGCTTTTCCTGGAGTTTCATCTCGGTGTAGCCTCGGAAGGTCCTGCCCACATCTTCAGCCTTTTGTCTGACATCCTCCGTCAAATGCAGGGAAACGACCACCGCGCCCTGGCCGCCGGTAAATCTTAAAGGGGCCGAGGCCCTTATGAATTCCCCTTTCTCCGCACGGGAAATGCTGTCGATGACCCGTCCGACGAGGGCGTTCTGAACAAGGCTGCTCTGGCTGTCCAAAAAAGTCTGCGGGCTGGTACCATCCCATGCCCTCCCCCGATAGGAGCCATCGGGATCAAAGATCTCTATAGCTGAAAGACCATAATCCTTCCGAAGTTCCTCGAGGGTGTCCTCGACGTCCTCCTCCCCGGAAACTACTCCCATCCGGTCGCTGACCCTTTGGGCAAAAACCCGGCCAAGGGAGGTCATGGTGGAGTAGTAGTCCTGGGATACGCTCAGCGAACCTTCCACCGCCTTGTGGATATCGAGGTGGAACCAGTAATCGATGCTGTCGGTGATAAACCCCCTGGCAACAAAAAACAGGAGAATGGTGGGTATTAACGAAAACCCTACAAAGATCAGGACAAGGCGCGTCCGGAGTCGGTAGCCGAAAACCCGTTTTTTCCCCTCATAAAAAAGCTTGACCGTGTTTCTCCCGAGAAGGAAAAGGAGGACAGTCAATAAAAGGACGTTGATGTTGACGAGAAAATAGACAAAAAGGTTGACCCCGCTGGGATCCGTTTCCTTGAGGGATCGATAACGCCCGCTGAAAAACAGGACCAGCCCGATCAGGATGAGGATGAAAACCACCATGGCCCAGCGGTTTTTTCCATCGGAGATCTTTTTAAACAGGGGGCTCATCCGGAAGTCCTCCTAATAAGTGAAATCCAGTTGAACCCAAGGGGTTTCCCGGTTGAAGATGGTGGTGAAAAAAAACAGATAGCCCAGGACGGAAGGCAGTTCAGCGCTTCGCAAGGTGGCCATGACCCTGACCCTGTACCGTGTGCCTCTTTCCAGCTCACCGAGGGGATAAAGGGGATAATCCGTAACCTTTGTGAGCCAGCCAAAAGCTTCCTCCTCCTCCCGGGTTGTTCGCTCGATGACCTCCGAGCCCTGTCCCTCCCTCGTAAAGAGGAACACCTTCCTTACCGGGTCAAATTCGAGTTTGTAGGCCAACTCCCTGTCCCTGACGATCTTCTCCCCGAAAATAGAGCCTTTTTTGGTCAGGCGGATCTTGTATCCGAAGTTGAAAGGCACACCGCCCCGGAGGACCTCACGAGCCTTTTCCTCGAAATGTAACAAAAGGGTGGCAGAGAGGAGGACATGCTCTTCACCCTGCCGCAGGCTCAAGTCCACGATGCGGGGATCCTTGGAGGAACCATCAGATCCCGCGGAAGGGGCGGAAGGGGCGAAAAGGAGAAAAAGGAAAATGGCGGCAAAAAAGATCGATTTTTTCACAGGTTCGGATTCCTCATTGGCCGCATTATACCATCCGCCTTCAGGACCACAAGTTTAAAGTGTGGCGAAAATAACACATGCATCGGGGCCCCTTCCCACCGGCGCGGTATCGGCCGCTTAATACCCCTTGCATTTCCATCCCCAATCTTTGAAAATATCAGGGGAGTATCCATTCAACCGTTCGGGGATCTTCCGGGTCCTCGGCCTTTTTTGGCCTCCGGCCACCCATTGCCATGAACGATATCATTCTTACCAGAAGGAATTTTCTCGTCCTGACCGCCCTGACTGCTTCTGGCGCCGCTCCCCTTCTCGCAGGTTGTGCGGCCAACCCGGTCACGGGGAAAAAACAGCTGATGCTGGTCTCGGAAACCCAGGAAAAAACTCTGGATGCCCAGAACAGCCCCCATCAATTTTCCGCGGACTATGGCCCGGTCCAGGACCAGGATCTCAGGAAATACATCACGGGTGTCGGGTCTTTAATCGCCTCCGTTACCCATCGTCCCTCACTGCCTTACCGGTTCGTGCCTTTAAATGCGGTTTACGTCAACGCCTATACCTTTCCAGCCGGAAGCGTGGGTATCACCAGAGGCATTCTCCTGAAAATGACCAACGAAGCCTCCCTGTCCGCCCTCATCGGCCACGAACTTGGCCACGTCAACGCCCGTCACACCGCCCAGGCCATGAGCAAGGGTATCCTTACCTCCCTGGCGGTTTCCGGTCTGGCTTCCGTCGCTTCGGGTGCCGGGGAACAAACAGAGTCCCTCGCGGCAGGTCTCGGACAGGTAGCGGCAGGCGCCCTCCTCGCGAGATACAGCCGGGACAATGAGCGGGAGGCCGATGCGTTGGCCCTGACTTACATGGTGAAGTCCGGTTACGGACCAGGGGGACACACCAACCTGATGGACATGCTCAGAAGCCTTTCAAGGACGAATCCGAGCGCCATTGAACTCATGTTCGCAACCCATCCAATGAGCGAGGAACGATATCAGACCTCTTTAAGGTCCATCGCGAAGCTGTCGGAAAAATCCAGGAACCTGCCTGTCTACCGGGAAAGATACATGGACAACACGAAAAGGCTGCGAGACATGGGGGATGCCATTGAACGGATGGAGAAAGGAGAACGGATGCTCTCCACCGGTAATTATTCCGAGTCCAGGACATTTCTCGGGGAGGCTTTAAAACGGGCTCCCGGTGATTACGCCGGGCTGCTTCTCATGGCCAAATGCCATCTGGCCCTGAAAAAACCCGACGAGGCCAGGCAGTTCGCGGCGGAAGCCTCCGCCGTCTACCCCTCGGAACCCCATTGGATGCACGTACTGGGCATGTCTGAACTGATGCTGAAAAAATACGACGCGGCTTATGATTCCTTCGGGAAATATTCCAAGACTCTCCCTGGAAACCCGAACACAACCTTCTACCAGGGGCTGTCCGCCGAGGGAATGAAGAACCGGGACCTCGCCTCACGCCACTACTACGCCTACCTCAAGGAGGTCAACGAGGGGGAAAAAGCCCAATACGCTTACGGCCGGCTGAAAGAATGGGGGTATATCGAATAAAACAGGATAGAAAAAAGAGGGAAGTCAAAGATATTGAAATTCGACATTCCCTCTACGGTCAAACGGTCTGCGGTTAATGATCCACGGGGGGGTTCCCGGGTTCCAATTTTAAAAATTTACATTTCCCACCCCGGGTCATTCCCGCGATTTTACCGGCAACCAGCCTGCAATCTGTTATCCTTGCCCTGGAAAGAAAACCTCCACTTCCAAAAAGGGGATTTTTCATGCGCTTTCTGCTCAACTGGTTAATATATGCTCTGGTTATCGGTATCGTTGGTTACATTCTTCCCGGGGTAAGGATCGAGGGAATTTTCGCGGCCCTGGCAACAGCCCTCGTCCTCGGGTTGATCAACGGCATTTTGCGGCCGATCCTCATCGTCTTCACTCTGCCCCTGACAATTTTGACCCTGGGGTTGTTCCTCTTCGTCCTCAACGCCTTAATGGTCCTGCTTGCGGCGGCCATCGTTCCGGGTTTCATCGTGGCCGGTTTCTGGTGGGCCCTGCTCTTCTCCCTCGTCCTTTCCCTGCTGGTTTTCGTCCTGGGCGAGATGACAGAACCCCCGGAAAGGACCGTGCGTTATGTCCGGGTGGAAAGAGACGTCAATTAACAACGCCCAATGTTCAACATCTATTGTTCAACGTCCAATGTCCGGGATTTTGAATCCGGACGGGGGAAAACGGTGACCGGAGACCGGCAACTGATAACTGACGGCCAATCATCAATTACCGATCACTGATCACCAACTGCCGATCCGGGTCCGATAAGGGCGGAAGGGTGATCCCCAGCTTCGCCAGCTCCTTTTCAATGATATCTTCCCAACCCCTGTTGGCCATCGGGTTGGCGGGGCTCGGGTGGGTGATCCGCCCGATCCTGACTTTCATCCCCTCCAGAGCGAAAGATAATCTTTCAAAGGCGAATTTTCCTATTCCGAGGACGAATTGCGGCTCCAGGACCCGAATTGACTCCCTTGAGGCGTCGTCACAGAGGCCGAACAGGGTTTCACGGTCGGAAACCCGCAGTTTTTCTGGCGTCAGATTCCTTCCCCTTTCATCGAAAAAAGCCAGTGGACAATAATTGAGGACAAAATTTTCTCTAAAAAACCTCTCGGAAGAGCCGAACCTCCTCCTGGCCCAACCCCAGAGCCTTTGTCCGCTCACTTCCCTCCGCCTGCAGGTAAAACCCTCGACAGGCCTTTTCGGGTGAGGTCTTTCCGGGACACCCACATTCCCCTCGATGCCCATCCAGTCCCTGACAAGGTTAACTTCACCAAATGGCACACCGGTCTGGACCATTCCCCACGGCCCCGGGTTCATGCCGACGAAAACAACCCTTTTCGGAGCCTGTCCATATTTTTCCAGATACATCTTCAAGGGCTCGCGCGCATAGTCCGCTGGATCGTAAACGTTGGCAACAGGAGCGTGGAAAGGGATCATTTTCAGATCCCGGTAGAGATCCCCGGCAATTTTGACCAAGGTCGAAAGGGGCAATTTTATCCTCCGGAATCGATTCGGGGACCACTTGGGCTAACGGGCATTAAATTATTATTATCTTTTACAACAAAAACCGCATGAAAATGGAATTATCCACCCCGCATGTGGTATTTTGAATCCTGCATTCATCCTGCTTACATTAAAAGTTGGGAAAAAGGTTTAAGTGTCCGCAGCAACTTGGCCTGGACTCAAGGTTTTTCCCAGTTGACACATCGGATCCGATCAACGAAAATATCAGAAGCGTAAAGCGGAGGTTAGCACTTTTCTCTGTCTGAACCCGAAGGAGAAAGTCTCGCCATGACCCCCGATATCACATCGGCGCTGCGAATTCTTTACGGCCAGGATGTCCCCCATTCTCCCGTTTTCATCAAAACACTTCACCCCGATCAGATAAAGGCCGTCTTCAGGCAGCGGGCTCTGGAACTTCATCCTGACAGGGCTGTCACCCTTGGCAAGAACCCGGGCGAGATGAATGAAGCCTTCAAGGACGTGAAACTGGCCTACGAACGCATCCTGGACCTGATTGAACCGACCCTCGGAAAAGCGGTCGATGCTCCTCCCAGGACCTCCGGAAAAAATGAGCCGCCAAGATCTAAAACCCGGGCCGACCACTATTGGGAAGCCGGCATCCCCCAAATCACTCTTCTTCTCGGCCAGTATCTCTACTATTCAGGGCATATCACCTTCGACGACCTCATCTCCGCCGTTTCATGGCAGCGAAGACAGCGGCCGTCTTTTGGCAGGATCGCCCGGACGTGGGGATACCTGACTGAGAAGGAGATAAGGTTCATCCTTAAACACCGGGCCAGGGGAGAGCGGATCGGAGAGGCCGCCCTGCGGACCGGATTCCTCTCCCTCTTCCAGATCACGGCCCTTATTGGGTCCCAGACGTGGATCCAGAAGCCTTTTGGCGAATATTTCCATGCCAAAGGCATCCTGGAACCCGAAAGGATCCTTTCCCTCGTGAAGAGCCTGAAAAGACACAATCTTCAGGTCGGGAGGAAATGGCGTGCGGGAACGGATGCCGACAGAAGATAGGTTCCACGATCAGGGAAAGGAGGTTCTTCCTCCAGCCTGTAAGGGGTGTTTTATTAATCAGGAAAGGTCCAGCCTTCAGGTTTTCGCCCGGATCTAGTCCTCGACCGGCTGGCCCAGATCCGAGACGGTCCGGGCGGCCAGTCCGTGAACCATCGCCTTTAGATACTCTCTGTTTAGTGTGGCAATGAACTTCACGTCGATCCCCTTCGGGCAGGCGGCCTGGCATTCGAAATGGTTGCTGCAGTTGCCGAACCCGCAATCGCGCATGGCGTCCAGCATCTCAACGACCCGTCTGGCGGCTTCCGGCCGCCCATGGGGAAGGACGCCCAGGTGGGAAACCTTTGCACCGGCAAAGAGCATGGCTGCGCCGTTCGGACAGGCGGCCACACAGGCTCCGCATCCGATGCACTCCGCCGCATCCAGGGCATAGTCAGCCGCCTCCTTTGAGATCAGAATGGAGTTCCCGTCGGGAGCCGCTCCCGTGTTTACCGAAATGTACCCCCCGGCCTGGATGATCTTGTCGAGGGTCCCCCGATCCACCACGAGATCCTTCAATATCGGGAATGCCCTGGCACGGAGGGGTTCTATGTAAATGGTATCCCCATCCGAAAAGTGCCTCATGTGAAGCTGGCAGACGGTAGTCCGGGACTGTCCCCCGTGAGGAATTCCGTTGATCACCTGGGAGCACGCCCCGCAGATCCCTTCCCGGCAATCATGGTCGAACTCAATAGGCTCTATACCCTGAGCGATCAAATCCTCATTGACAACATCAAGCATCTCGAGAAAGGAGTGATCGCCGCTGATGTTTCGGGCAAGGTAGGTTTCAAACCGCCCGGGCTCATCAGGTCCCGCCTGACGCCAGACAATCAGCTTCAGGGTCATGAGACCAGGCTGATCCTTCGCCTTCGTCATCGGTAGCTCCTTCCCTCCAGAGGGGCTTCCTTGAAGATGAGAGGTTCCTTGTGGAGCCTGGGTTCTGCGTCCTTCCCTGTATATTCCCAGGCGGCGCTGTAGCAGAAGTTTTCGTCATCCCGCAGGGCTTCCCCGTCGGGAGTCTGGTGCTCCACCCTGAAGTGCCCCCCGCAGGATTCCTCCCGGTGCAGGGCATCGACGCAGAGGAGCTGGGCAAACTCGATAAAATCCGAAGCCCGGCCTGCCGCCTCGAGCTGACTGTTGAGAGAATCCCCCTTCCCGGGCACACGGACATCTTCCCAGAACTCATCCCGGAGCTCCCTGATCTGCGAAAGAGCCTCTTTCAGACTGTCAGCGCTGCGCGTCATACCCGCATGGGTCCACATGATGGAGCCCAGTTCCCTCATGAAGTGGCCGACGGAACGCTTCCCGTTCACCCCGAGGAGCGCCGAAACGCGGGCCTGGATATTCCGGATGGAATCCGCGCATTCGGGCCCATTCGCCAAAAGGGCTCCCGGACGGGTGCCTGCGAGGTAATGGGCGATGGTGTAAGGGAGGATGAAATACCCGTCGGCAAGGCCCTGCATCAGGGCGCTGGCACCCAGCCGGTTGGCCCCATGGACAGAGAAGTTGGCTTCTCCGAGGACGAAAAGACCGGGGATGTTGCTCATGAGATTATAATCCACCCACAGCCCGCCCATGGAATAATGGGGTGCGGGGTAGATGCGCATGGGGGCTTTATACGCGTCCTCCCCCGTGATCTGTTCATACATCTCGAAAAGGTTGCCGTAACGCTCCTGGATAACGGCGACCCCCAGACGGGATATGGCCCTGGAAAAATCAAGGTAGACACCCCTTCCCTCGGGTCCGACGCCAAAGCCCTTATCACACTGCTCCTTGACGGCGCGCGAGGCAATATCCCTGGGGGCCAGATTTCCATAAGAGGGGTATTGCCTCTCCAGGAAATAATCCCGTTCCTCCGGGGGGATCATGTTCGGCTCCCTCGAATCCCCCTTTTTTACCGGGACCCAGCACCGACCGTCGTTTCGGAGAGACTCCGACATCAAGGTGAGTTTTGACTGGTATTCCCCCGTCGGGGGGATGCAGGTGGGATGGATCTGGGTGAAGCATGGATTGGCGAGATAAGCTCCCTTTTTATAGGCGATCCAGATAGCCCCGACTCCCGCCCCCCTGGCCATGGTGGAGAGGTTATACACATTCATATACCCGCCGGAGCAAAGGACCACGGCGTCTCCGGTGTGACTGCGAATTTCCCCGGTGACCAGGTCCCGGACGGTGACCCCTTTTGCCTCCCCTTCCCTGAGGACAAGGTCGAGTATCTCGGTGCGTGGAAAGACCTTGACCTTTCCGGCAGCGACCTGACGGGAAAGGGCCGAGTAGGCCCCGAGAAGGAGCTGCTGCCCGGTCTGCCCCCTCGCATAGAATGTGCGGGAAACCTGGGCGCCTCCAAAGGAGCGGTTCTCGAGATGTCCCCCGTAATCCCTCGCAAAAGGGACCCCCTGGGCAACGCAGTGGTCGATGATTTGATTACTGAGCTGGGCGAGGCGCCAGACATCGGCTTCCCTCGAGCGGAAGTCGCCCCCCCTGATGGTGTCAAGGAACAATCTTCTGACGCTGTCACCGTCATTGGCGTAGTTCTTGGCCGCGTTGATCCCTCCCTGAGCGGCGATGGAATGGGCCCGCCGAGGGGAATCCTGCCAGCAGAATATCTCGACCCTGTAACCGAGTTCAGCAAGGGTAGCGGCAGCTGAAGCCCCGGCAAGCCCGGTTCCCACGACGAGAATCCGGAAGCGACCCTTTTTTTCAGGGTTCAGGAGCTTCAGCTCAAAACGGTGCCTGTCCCAACTGTCCTCGATCGCCCCGGAAGGGGCCTTTCCATCAAGCGGCAATATTTTACCCTCAATTCAGAACGGCAAAGGAGGCGAGGAATGGGATCAACCCGAATCCTACGAGAAAAACGGCGGAAAGAAACTTCGCAAAAAACCCCAGCTTCGGCAAGGTCCTGTCGTTCGCCAGCCCGAGGGTCTGGAAGAGACTCAAAACACCATGGCTGGTATGGAGAAAAAGAACAAAAACAGCGGCAAAGTAGACAGCCGCAACCGGCCTGCTGGCAAAGGCATCGACGATCATCGAGTAAATGTCCAATCGTCCAAAACCATCCTCCCTGACCAGGACCCCCGGCGCCAGATGAAGGGAAAAGTGCAGAACGTGGTAGACAAGAAAAAGAAAAAGGAAAAAACCTGTAAAGATCATGGTCCTGCCCGGAAAAGTCGTTCTCTGTCTTCGGACCACGGCATACCTTGCGTGTCCGGCCTTCCAGTTTTCCAGGGTCAGGATGACACCCAGGAAAACGTGAGCCCCCAGGATCACCAGCATGATGATCCTTAGAGACCATAGAAGGAAGGGGAGGCGATGAAGGTGGTGCCCATAGGCGTTGATCCAGTCGGGCCCTCCCCATATAGTCAGGTTCCCGGCAAGATGGGCCACAACAAAAAGCACCATGAAAAAACCGGTCACTGCGACAAGGATCTTCCTGCCAACACTCTCATTGATAATGGATAAAAGACCCTTCGCCTGGCTTTCCATCAGATCACCCGACAAGCTCGCTTCCCAGTTGCAGGGCCTTGCGGTTCAACTCCTCCGTCCCCTTGGGAACCCGGCTTAAGACCGCCTTTTCCACGCTTTGAAGGGAGACCAGGTCCAGCAAGGCGGCAATGGCCCCGAGGGCAACGATGTTGGCCACGAACACTTTTCCAACCTTTTCCTTTGCCGTATCGATTATGGGAAGGTGGTGAACCTTGAAATCTCCTTCCGGCAGCTCGGTCACCATCCGGGTATCGGCCACGAGGATGCCGCCGGGTTTCAGGTCGTGTGAATACTTGTCGCAGGCCTCCTGGGTCAGACACAGAAGAAGGTCGATCCTGGTCGCCTTGGGATAATCGATCTCCCCCTCGCTGATGATCACTTCCGATTTGCTCGCCCCTCCCCGGGCCTCCGGCCCATAGGACTGGGTCTGGACGGCGTTGATCCCCTCGAAGAGCGCCACCGCCTCGGCCAGGATCACTCCGGCGAGCACAAGCCCCTGTCCGCCGGCCCCGGAAAGACGAACCTCAAACCTTTGAGACATCATCCCCTCCCATGGTCAGGCTCCACGAACCCTGTCGATGATCTTCGCGTATTCCTCGCAGTATTCCGTTTTGGCCGTCTGCCGGAACACCCCCGTGAGGATCTTCCCCTCCCTCTTTTCGGGCGGAAGGTTTTCGGCGGCTTTCAGACCGATGGTATGGTCCTTGAGCCAGAGGAGCATTTCGGCGCCAGTACCCAGCTTGTTCCTTCGTCCGAAGGTGGTGGGGCAGGTGCAAAGAGCGTCGATAACCGCAAACCCCTTGTGGCCGATGCCTTCGGCTATCTGCTTCTCCAGGGGAAGGACATGGTACGCCGTGCTCCTGGAGACAAAGGTGGCTCCCGCCCCCATCGCGAGTTCCACAACATCGAAGGCGTAATCCGGATTTCCGTAAGGCGTCGTGGTAGCCAGCATGCCGTGGGGGGTGGCGGGAGAGAACTGTCCTCCCGTCATCCCGTAGACGCTGTTGTTTAAAACCACGAGGGTGATATCGATGTTCCTCCGGCAGGCGTGGATAAAATGGTTTCCTCCAATGGCAAGAGCATCCCCATCTCCCGACACGACCATAACGGTCAGCCCGGGATCGGCCATTTTCACCCCGGTGGCAAAGGCCAGAGCGCGACCGTGGGTTGCGTGGAGGGTGTTGAAATCCACATAACCGGGCATCCTCGAGGCACACCCGATCCCGGAGACCACAACCGTCCGGTCCTTGTCAAGTCCAGCCCTGTCGACCGCCCGCAGGATCGCTTTCATGACGATCCCGTGGGCACACCCCGGGCACCAGATGTGGGGGAGTTTTCCAGGCCTGATATACCGCGAATAATCGAAAGCCATCACGCGACCTCCGTGATCTTCTGAAGGATCTGCCCGGGAGTGATGGGTTCTCCATCGGCCCGGTTGACCCCCACGACCCTCGCCCGATCCCCCGCGCACCTTTGAACCTCCAGGATCATCTGACCAAGGTTCATCTCGGGAACGATGATCACATCAACCCGATCGGCCATTTCACTGACAGCCTTTTCCGGAAACGGCCAAAGGGTCACAGGCCTTAAGAAATCCACGGGAATCCCACCGGAAAAAGCTTCCGAAACAGCCGATTTTCCCGATCTTGCCGAGGAGCCATAGGCAACCATCCCGATCCGGGCCCCTTCCCGTCTGACCTCCTCGTATTTTTCGATGATGGAAAGGTTCCGGGTAATCTTGGCAAGGAGCCGCTCCGCCTCAGGTTCAACCAGCTCCGGTCTGTTGGTGGGAAATCCTGTCTGATCGTGATTCAGGCCGGTGACGTGCCACCGGTAACCTGTCCCGAAATCCGCCATGGCGGGGATAATTCCCCCACTGGTGTCGTAGGGCCTGTATTCCTCCGGGGGAACCTTCGGACGCGGCCTCTCCCATAATTCCAGCTGCCCCTCCTCCGGGATGACGATCTTCTCCCTCATGTGGCCGATGATCTCGTCGGTGAGAAGAGAAACAGGGGTACGGAGCCTCTCCGAAAGGTTGAAGGCCCGAACCGTCTCGAAGAATATCTCCTGAACCGATGAGGGAGCGAGGGCAATAGCGGGATGGTCGCCATGGGTGCCCCATCTTGCCTGCATGACATCGGCCTGGCTGGGGGCGGTCGGCAACCCTGTGCTGGGACCTCCACGCATGACGTTCACGATGACGCAGGGGACCTCCGTCATACAGGCAAATCCGATGTTTTCCATTTTCAGGGAATACCCCGGCCCGCTCGTGGCGGTAAGGCTTTTCTTCCCAACCAGGGAAGCTCCGATCACCGCGGCCATGGCGGAGATCTCATCCTCCATCTGGATGAAACTGCCCCCAACCTTGGGCAGGCGCCGTGAAAGGAACTCGGCCACCTCGGTGGAGGGGGTAATGGGGTATCCGGCGAAAAACCTGCAGCCGGCGTAAAGAGCCGCCTCGGCCACCGCTTCGTTGCCCTGGTAAAAGACCTCCCTGCCCTTCATTCCTCAGACCTTTTCTTTCCCGAGCCGTGAACCTCGATAGCAAAATCGGGGCATCTCAGTTCGCACTGCATGCATTCTATGCAGTTCTCGATATGGGCCACGTTCACCTTGAAGGATCGGATCTCCAGGACCGATTTCGGGCAGAACTTCACGCAGATGCCGCACCCTTTGCAATAACGGGGAACGGTATTGATCCTTAGATCCCCATGATCCGTGGTTACTTTTTCCGGACCCCTCGTTTTTTCAATACTCACGGATTCCTCCCTCATCGGCCCAACGCTTTGGCTACTGCCGCACCGATCCCGGCAGGACTTTCACTGATGAAAACCCCCGCAGACCGAAGGCTTTCGATCTTCTCAACGGCAGTTCCCCTGCCGCCGGCGATGATGGCTCCGGCATGCCCCATGCGCTTTCCCGGAGGGGCCGTCTGGCCGGCGATGAAGGAAATCACGGGTTTTTTTATCCGGTTTCTGATGATCTGGGCCGCTTCCTCCTCGGCGCTTCCGCCGATCTCACCAATAAGGACGACAGCCTCCGTCGCCTGATCCTCCTGGAACAACGGGAGCAGGTCTTTGAAAGTACTTCCTATGACGGGATCACCTCCGATGCCTATGCACGTGCTCTGGCCTATCCCCAGTTCTGTGAGCTGGGCGACGGCCTCGTAAGTGAGAGTGCCGCTCCGGGAGATAACCCCCACGGAACCCGGCAAATGGATGGATCCGGGCATGATCCCCATCTTGCACTGGCCGGGAGTGATCACCCCCGGGCAGTTCGGCCCTATCAAACGGACACCCTTTTCCCGCAAGCCTTCCTTGACCTTGACCATGTCCAGGGTCGGGATCCCCTCGGAGATGCAGACCACCAGCCTGATTCCGGCGTCAGCGGCCTCAAGGATGGCGTCTGCGGAAACGGCGGGCGGGACAAAGACAAGGGAAGCGTTCGCCCCCTCCCTCTTTACCGCCCCGGCCACGGTATCGTAAACGGGGATCCCGTCAAGGTCCTGGCCCCCCTTGCCCGGCGTCACGCCCGCGACAACCTTTGAACCGTAAGCCACACACTGCCTGGTATGAAACGCCCCTTCCCGGCCCGTCATGCCCTGAACGACGATCCGTGTTTCTTTGTCCACCAGGATGCTCACGTCAGCTTCCCCCGGCCCCGGCCGCGGCCACGGCCTTCTCGGCGGCCTGGCCAAGCCCGTTGGCGGAAATAAACCGCATACCTGACTCCTCGATGAGGGAAAGCCCCACGTCCGCGTTCGTCCCTTCCAGCCGAACGATCACCGGAACCTGGATCTTCAGGTTCCTGACGGCGTTGATGATCCCCTGGGCCACCAGGTCGCACCGAACGATCCCCCCGAAGATGTTCACGAGGACCGCTCTGACATTTTCATCGGAAAGGATGATCCTGAAGGCCTCGGTCACCGCCTCTTCCCTCGCTCCTCCTCCCACATCGAGGAAGTTGGCCGGTTCCCCTCCCGCAAGCTTGATAATATCCATGGTGGCCATGGCCAGTCCAGCGCCGTTTACCATGCATCCCACATTGCCATCGAGCTTGATGTAGGACAGCCCGAATCCGGACGCCTCGGTTTCGGTGGGATCCTCCTCGCTAAAATCCCGCAGTCCGGCAATTTCAGGGTGACGGGAGAGGGCATTGTCGTCGAAACTGATCTTTGCGTCCAGGGCGACCACGCCCTGTTCCCGGGTTACTACGAGCGGGTTGACCTCCACCAGGGAGCAGTCCTTCTCGACAAAAAGCCGGAAAAGCCGGCAAATAAGAGAGACCGCCTCGGTGGCCGTTTTAGAGGAAAGACCCAGGGAAAAAGCCAGCTTCCTGGCCTGAAAAGGCATCAGGCCCAAACCTGGGGCCACGAACTCCTGGAGGATCTTGCCGGGATCTTCCTGGGCCACCTCCTCAATCTCCACTCCGCCTTCCCGGCTTGCCAGAACCGCAACCCTTTCACTGGACCGATCGATGACCATCCCGAGATAAAGTTCCCTTTCAATGGAAAGGAGCCCTTCCACAAGGACCTGGTTGACCGTCTTTCCCCCGGGGCCGGTCTGATGGGTGACGAGGGGTTTCCCGATGAGCCCATTCGTGGCTTCCCGTGCGGCTTCAGGGGTATCAACAAGCTTTACCCCTCCCCCTTTCCCGCGGCCTCCGGCATGGATCTGTGCCTTCACGACGGCCCTGCCTCCAAGGTCCCTGGCGAGGGCCGCGGCTTCGGGTCCGGTCCGGGCAACACCCCCTTCCGGTACGGGGATCCCGTATTCCTTAAACAGTGCCTTGGCCTGGTATTCGTGGATTTTCATCAAATTCCTTTATCATGTCTGATGCAAGTGCACCGGTGCACCAGTGCACATGTGCACCAGGTCTATTTTTTCCGGTATTCTTTTACACCCATCTCATAAAGGTCATTGCCCCGGATATCGTTGACCACGAAAACGGGGAATTCCCGCACGGTCAGTTTGCGGATCGCTTCCGGCCCCAGATCCTCGTAGGCGATGATCCGGGAGGACTCGATCCTTTGGGAGATCAGCGCGGCCGCTCCCCCGACGGCAGCAAGGTAGACGGCCTTGTGTCGAATCATGCTCTCGATGACCGCTCGGGAGCGGGGGCCCTTCCCGATCATCCCCTTTAAGCCCATTTCCAGAAGGAGGGGGGAAAAAAGATCCATTCGAAAACTCGTCGTTGGTCCGGCGGAGCCGATGGCCTCCCCCGGCCGCGTGGGCGTTGGACCAACGAAGTATATGATCTGCCCCTTGATGTCAACGGGAAGGTCTTCCCCCCGGTCAATGAGTTCGGCCAGCCTTTTGTGGGCCGCATCCCGGGCGGTCAGAATGGTCCCGCTGATGAGGACACGATCGCCGGCCTTAAGATCCCTCACGTCATCATCGGCAAGGGGCGGGGTCAGGATGATCTCGTCGGACAACACAGGCTCCTTAAAGTATTTTTTCTCCGTGACGGTGGGAATGGCAGTCGATATTCACGGCCACGGGAAGACTGGCGATGTGGCACGGCCGCATCTGAACATGGACGGCAAGAGCTGTCACCCGTCCCCCGAACCCTCCCGGACCGATCCCGAGATCGTTGGTCTTTTTAAGAATGATCTCTTAGAGCCTGGCGAGCTCCGGATCGGGGCTGGCCTCGCCCAAAGGCCTAAGAAGAGCCTCCTTGGCGATCAGGGCGGCCTTCTCGAAGCTGCCGCCGATGCCTACCCCGACGATGACCGGGGGACATGGATTGGCCCCGGACTCTTCAACCCGGCGAACGACGTAATCCACAACCCCTTCCTTTCCATCAGAGGGCTTTAACATCATAACACGGCTCATGTTCTCGCTGCCTCCGCCCTTGGCTGAAAAAACAAGTCGGACCCGGTCGCCCGGAATGATTTTCATGTGAACGACGGCAGGGGTGTTGTCCCCCGTATTGACCCTGGAAAAAGGGTGACACAGGCTCTTGCGGAGATAGCCCTCCCCGTAACCCTGCCGCACCCCCTCCTGGATCGCCTCGTCAAGGTCACCCCCGACAATGGTCACTTCCTGCCCAATCTCCACAAACACCACGGCAAGGCCGGTGTCCTGGCACAGGGGAAACCTCCCCTGGGCGGCGATCCGGGCGTTTTCAAGGAGCTGATGGAGGATCTCTTGTCCCTGCGGGGATGTTTCGTTCTCAAGCCCTCTCTCCAGCGCCAGGATCACGTCTTCACCAAGGTGATAGGCGGACTCGATGACAAGGTTCTTCACCGTCGTTGTAATCAGATCCGACCTAATTTCCCTCATTGGGCCTCCAACGGACGCATCGCCGGCCGCTCACCTTTCCTAAGGTAAAGGAATGCAGGAAAACTCCAGGGATCCCGAAAAAAAGAGACGACATACCGGACCTGCCGGGGACCCCCCCCGAAACCTGAAGGCGGGCCTTTAAAACCACTCCTTAAAGGGGCAGCTTGCCGATGCTCTCCCTTATTTCTTCCACCGATCTATGGAGGGCTTCCATCTCCTCCCCGGTCAGTTCGATCTCGAGGACCTTTTCAACTCCGTTCCCGCCGAGAATGACAGGAACCCCGACGAAAAGGCCGTCATGGATACCGTATTCTCCCTCCAGACAGGCGGACACGGGGACAACCCTCTTCTTGTCCTTCAGGATCGCCTCAACCATCTGCACGGTGGCTGCGGCCGGGGAATAGTAGGCGCTGCTGTTAGGGCTGTTGCCCATGAGCTTCACGATCTCCGCCCCGGCATTTCGCGTCCGTTTCACGATTGCCTCTAACCGGTCGGATGGGATGAGCTTCTCGATGGGTATCCCTCCCGCATAGCAATAGCGCACCAGGGGAACCATGCTGTCGCCGTGCCCTCCCATGACGAAGGCTTTGACATCCTCAACGGAGATCCCCAGTTCCATGGCCACGAACAGGCGGAACCTCGCGCTGTCCAGGAGTCCGGCCATCCCCATGACCCGGTTCTTGGGAAATCCGCTGACCATCTTGACAGCGTAGGTCATGAGGTCCAGGGGGTTGGTTACCACAACGATGAGAGCGTCGGGGGAATGCTTGACCGCTTGATTTGTGCAGCTCTTGACGATCTCGAAATTTTTCCGGAGGAGATCGTCCCGGTTCATCCCCGGTCTTCGCGCGAGACCCGCCGTAATGACGATGACGTCGGAGCCAGTGGTGTGCTCGTAGCCGCTGGAGCCGATGACGCGATAATCCGTGTGCTCCACCGGAGCGGTCTCCATCAGATCAAGGGCTTTCCCTTCCGCAAGCCCTTCGAGGACATCCACCAGAACAATATCCCCCAGGTGGCGGGCAGCTGCCCAGTGAGCGGCCGTGGAACCGACGTTCCCCGCCCCGATAATGGTTATCTTATCCCTTCTCTTTTGCAGCATGGTCACATTCTCTCAACGATCGCCTTTCCGAACTGGGAACATTTTACCTCCTGGACCTTTTCCATCCCTTTGGCCTTCATGAGGCGCGCGAAATCGTAGGTGACGATTCTGTCGGCAATAGCGGTCTCAACCCCCTTCATGATCAGATCGGCGGCTTCCTTCCACCCCATATATTCAAACATCATAATGCCGGACAGGATAACTGAGGAGGGATTGACCTTGTCGAGATTAGCATATTTCGGAGCCGTCCCGTGGGTGGCCTCGAATATGGCATGACCGGTGAGATAGTTGATGTTCGCACCGGGGGCAATCCCCATTCCGCCCACCTGGGCAGCCAGGGCATCCGACAGGTAATCCCCGTTAAGGTTCAAAGTGGCAATGATATCGAATTCGTGTGCCCTTGTGATAGTTTGCTGAAAAACGATATCGGCGATGACGTCCTTGAGGAGAAGCTTGTCCTTCCAACGGCCGTTCCCGTGAGTCGGCATGAGCTTCAGGGCCTCCTCCACCTCCCGCCGGATTTTCTCCTGCTGGGCAGGCGACATCATATCATACCCGGGATCAATGGTACGCGCGTTCTCCTCAACGCTGATACCCGGATTCTGGTCCTTGTTGCTGATAATCCAGGTTTCCCGCTCGGAGACGGTCTCATCCCGGAATTTCCTGGCTGCCAGCTGGTAACCCCATCTCGCGAAGGCCCCTTCGGTATATTTCATCACGTTCCCCTTGTGGGCGAAGGTGACCGATTTGCGGCCGTGCTTCAAACCATACCGGATGGCAGCTTCGATGAGCCGTTCACTTCCTTCGAGGCTTACCGGTTTTACCCCGATGGCCGTGGTTTCCGGGAAACGGATCTGCTTTACGTCCATTTCCTCCTGAAGGAACCTGATGACCTTCTGCGCCTCAGGCGACTGGGCCACCCACTCGATCCCGGCATAGATGTCCTCGGAATTCTCACGAAAAATGACCATATCGACAAGTTCGGGTCTCCGGACGGGAGACGGAACCCCTTTGATGTATTTTACAGGGCGGAGACAGACATAAAGATCGAGGATCTGACGAAGGGAAACGTTCAGGGATCGAAAACCACCGCCGATGGGGGTGGTTAGAGGCCCCTTGATACCGACAAGAAAATCCCTGAAGGCTTCAAGGGTGTCTTCCGGAAGCCATTCACCGAACCTGTTGAAGGACTTTTCGCCGGCGAACACTTCCATCCACCTGATATTCCTTCCCTTTCCATAGGCTTTTTGAACCGCGGCGTCAAAAACGGACCGGGAGGCCTTCCAGATATCGGGACCTGTCCCATCGCCTTCAATGAACGGAATCACGGGATTGTCCGGAACTCGCAGCGTTCCGTCCCCTTCCATGGTGATCGCACTGCCGTCCGACGGTACATCCATAATTCGGTAGGTTTTCATGGCCTCCTTCCTTTACAGATCCCAACCCTGACCCATCACGGAAAAACCGGTCAAAAAAGAGGATTAAAAAATCGTTTTATTGTATCAAAATTGTGGTTCTTGAAAATAAAAAAAGAAGAGGGGCAGCGCAATCACCGCCCCCCTTCGAATCGGCCTTCTCCGTTGGGACCGGCGGAGGGGGGATGCGCTGGTCCGTTTCGGCCGAGGCCTACAACCCATTTGGGGAACCTTCCGTATACTGTATACAGTATGGCCATTCCCCTGCCACCATGTCAAGGGGTTTTACAAGAAACACCGAAATGACCAAAAAAACGATTTAGCCCCCCCTCCCTTTCAAGACCGTTTTCCCATCCTCCACCCTTATCCCGCTCCTCATGTTCTGCGCAGCCGGAGCCCGAGCTCCACCAGCTGATCGGGCTGGACGGCATTGGGAGCCTCTGTGAGGAGGCAGGCGGCCTTCTGAGTCTTGGGAAAGGGGATCACATCCCTGATGGAACCGGCCCCCGTGATGATCATCATGATCCGGTCCAGTCCAAAAGCGACCCCTCCGTGAGGTGGAGCTCCGAATTTCAGGGCATCCAGGAGGAAACCGAATTTTTCCCTCGCTTCCCCGGATTCTATTTTCAGAAGGTCGAAAATCCTGGTCTGGATGTCCTCACGGTGGATACGGATGGAGCCTCCCCCAATTTCGGAGCCGTTCAGGACCATATCGTAGGCCCTTGCGCGTACCTGGGCCGGCTCCGATTCCAGAAGAGGAATATCATCTTCCACCGGAGACGTGAAGGGATGATGGAGGGAAACGAAGCGTCCCTCCTTCTCATCGAACTCCAGCAAAGGGAAATTCACTATCCACAGAAAATCGAACCTGTCTCCGGGGATCAAGTCGAACCTCTCTCCAAGGTGGATCCGCAGCTGTCCTAGGGACTCGTTCACCATTAAAGAGGGACCGGCTACCACCAGAAGAAGGTCTCCTTCTCCGAAAGAGGCCTTCTCGGAGATCTCCCCACGCACCTCTTCTCCGATAAATTTGGCAAGGGGAGACTGCCAATTATCGGAGCTCTTCTTGAACCACGCGAGTCCTTTCGCACCATAGATCCCGACGAATTCCGTCAGATCATCCAGTTCCTTCCGGGACAGCCTGCCTCCTCCCTTCAAGGTCAAAGCCTTGATGATCCCGCCATTGTTCACGGTTTCGGTAAAGACACGGGCCTCTGTCCGGCTCAGGACATCGGAAAGGTCCACAAGCTCCATGCCGAAACGGGTGTCCGGCCGGTCCAGGCCAAACCGGTCGATGGCTTCCGAATAAGTCAGGCGCGGGAAAGGAGTGGACACTTCAACACCCAGAGCACATTGAAAGATCCCGGCAACCATCCGTTCCATGATCTGAAAAATCCCGTCCTCGTCAGTGAAGGACATCTCGACATCGATCTGGGTAAACTCGGGCTGCCGATCGGCCCTCAAGTCTTCATCACGAAAGCAATGGACAACCTGGAAATAACGGTCGAAACCGGCGACCATGAGAAGCTGCTTAAACAGCTGAGGTGACTGGGGAAGAGCATACATGAAACCGGGCTGGATCCTGCTGGGCACCAGGAAATCCCGGGCCCCTTCCGGAGTGCTCTTGGTCAGAAAGGGCGTTTCGATCTCTAAAAATCCCTCTTTAAAGAAAAATTCCCTGACGAACCGGGAGACCCTGGACCGGAGGATCATGTTTTCCCTCAAGCTTTCCCTTCGCAGGTCCAGATAACGATATTTGAGCCTGACGCTTTCCGCCACATCCGTGCCGTCCCGTTCATCGATGGAAAAGGGAGGGGTAACGCTCGTGTTGAGGAGTTTCATCTCGTCGACGTAAACCTCGATTTCGCCTGTGGGGAGTTCCGGATTTATCATTCCCGAAGGCCTCTCAAGGACTTCCCCTTTCACGGCAATGACGTATTCGGAACGGATCCCCTCAGCTTTTTGGTGGGAAAGGGGATCGCGATCGGGGTTAAAGACCACCTGGGTGATCCCCCACCGATCCCTCAGATCGACGAAGATGAGACCTCCATGATCTCTCCTTCTTAAAACCCAACCTGCCAGAAGAACCTTCAGGCCCACGCTATCCCTGCCGAGTTCTCCGCAGGTATGTGTCCGATGCCAGTTTCCGAGAGAATCAAGAATGTCAGGGGGATTTTCCAAAAACACCCTCCACAGATGCAAAACTCGGGAAGAACGGGTCGTTGGGTCTTTCTACCCGGACGCCTTCCTGAGCCGGGTAATGATAGCCTGCTGCTGCTGGATCTCCAGGGAGAGGGAGGCTAGATTCAGCAGAATCTCGAGGGAATCGTTGTCTCTCGGCGGTATTCCGCCGGGAACAACATCCCCGTAGAGAAGAGCTACGACCATATTCTGGACAAGAAGGGGAAAAACCACTGTAAACTTCGGTTCCGGGTCCCCAAGAGCACCGGCCATCGCCGGGCCAAGCCTGGCGCCGGGACTTTCTTCGGTGAACATCTTTTTCGTTTCCACGGCTTTATTCAGGAGAGGCGAATCAACCAACTCGAAATCAAGCTCCTGGATTGCATCGTTAAAGCCTTTTCCCTCCGGTCTCCTGTCACCCCCGTAAAAACCCGTCACGTGGTCTTTTCTCACCAGGAGGACCGCGCACCGGTCGATCTCCCTGGATGCAAATTTAACAAGGACTTCAGCCATTTTCCCGAGACTCTTGTCCCGGACCATCTTGGTGCTCGTCTCGGCCAGAAACCGGATGTCCCCGGAATCCCGCTGGACAACCTCCCCGACTTTCTGAAGTTCCTCCCTTGACTGGATCAACTGGGACAGAAGTTCTTCCCTGAGGATATTCTGCTGATCCCGCTCAAAGTAGACCTCGTGCCTCTGGATGACGTTCTGGACACAGAGAGCCACCTCTTCGATGAAGAGATTCAACTGGCTCTCCAGCCGATCCGGTGAGGTATCCTTTCTCTCGGGCTTGCCGATGTAATAGGTCGCCCCCAGAAAAAGGGCTCTCCTCCTGATGGTGGGGTCGGGATAGGACGTGTTGACGATGACAGGGATGTGACTGTAGGTTTTCTGCACTTCCTCCAGAAGCTCCAGACCCCCGAAGATCCCCTTCCCGCTCAGGGTGGGCATGATGAGATCCGAAATGATGATGGGGATCTTCCCGGTCCTGTCGTATTCCGCCAGCATATCAAGGGCTTTATGGGGGGACTCCACCGCATCCACATCAAAACCGAAGGCGGTAAGCTTGTCCCGGAACATCTCCCTCATCAGCATTTCATCCTCGACAAGGAGGACCACTTCCTTGGGTTTAAGCTCCCTCAGCTTCTGGCTGACCCGGCGGATGGCCTGAAGGACTTCTTCCCTGATCTCTCCTCCGAGCCTTTCCTGGTCGGAAACGATCTGTTCCAGCGCCCACTCGTCCTCCACGGCGGTAGTCAGCTGAGTCGCTCTTTTCGCCAATTCCTCAAGGGGAAGATGGTCAACGGGCACGCCCGGGATGTCCTTTTCTTCCTCGATCCGGAACAACCCCTCGTTTCCCCACGAAAAAAGGTGAACCAGGGAATCCTCGAGAACACTTTTCATGGCGAGATCCAAAGTCCCCTTGTCGATGACGGCCTGCTGGACCAGGATCTCCCCGAGAAAGGTCCCCTCGTCCTTCTGTTTCTGAGCGCCGAGGGCACTTTGAAGCTCCTTTTCAGTGATGATGTTCTGGCTTACCAGGTGCCTCCCCAACCGGCTCCTCATCCGGGGTTCCTGGATCTGAACGATCCGGCCGTCCTTGAGGGTGATGGACGCAAGCCCTGTCTTTCCCTTCAGAGTCAAATGCCCCGAGAAAGACTTGCTTTCGGCTTCCCCGAGTAGGGTAATGAGGTTCGTGGTTTTAAGGCTTCCGGATGTGGCCATTAATTCTCTCCTTTCGTAGGGGAAGGTTCCCCGCAGAAAGCCCCCAAAAAATCCTTTTCATAAACGGTTTCCTGAATCCCTGTTTGAAAATCCTTCACCTGGAGCGTTCCTGACCGGATCTCATCGTCACCCAGAATGATGACGCGGCCGACCCCGGTTTTTCCAGCGTGCCGGAGCTGAGCTTTTAGACTCCTGTCCTCAAGATCGATCCCTACGGAAAGGTTCGCAGCGCGGAGTTTCTCGGCAAGCCTGATGGCCGGCTTCCGGGATGCCTGGGTCGCAGCGGCGACAAAAAAATCAGCCCTGGGCATGGGGCGGTGTCCCCATTCCATCACCATGGCCAATCTTTCGATGCCCAGGGCGAAGCCGATCCCGGGGGCGTCTCCCCCGATCTGGCCTGCCAGGCAGTCATAGCGCCCCCCGGCGGCCACGGCGTTCTGGGCCCCGAGCCTGTCGCACACGGCTTCAAAAGCGGTCCGGCTGTAATAGTCCAACCCTCTTACTATACCCGAATCCACCTCGAAGGAAACACCGGCGGTTCCAAGGGCCTCTTTTACTCTGGAAAAATGGTCCTGGCAATCCCCACATAGGAAGGATAGCATGGTTGGAGCCCCCGCGATGGATTCCCGGCAGGTCGCCACCTTGCAGTCGAGGACCCTGAGGGGGTTTGAGGAAAGCCTTCGAACGCAATTGGAGCAGAGGTTTTCCTTCACACCTTCCAGAAAACGGACCAGGGCCTCCCGATAGGCTGGACGGCAGACTGAGCAGCCTAGAGAGTTCACCAGGATCCGGACATCGGAAACCCCCAGATTCTCGAACAACCGGTAAAGCAGGGTGATCACCTCGGCATCCACCATAGGGCCCGCTTCTCCGAGGGCTTCCAGACCAATCTGGTAAAACTGCCTGTAACGCCCCTTCTGCGGTCTTTCGTGCCGAAACATCGGTCCCGAATAAAAGATCTTGAAAACCCCTCCCTGGGATTTCCATCCTCCCTCCAGATAGGCCCTCACTGCGGAGGCAGTCCCTTCCGGCCTCAGGGTCAGGCTCGTCCCGTTCCGATCCTGAAACGTATACATCTCCTTTTCAACGATGTCGGTCCCTTCTCCGATCCCCCGCGAAAACAGTTCCGTGGGTTCAAGGAGAGGCAGGCGGACCTCCCGGTATCCGTAGAGGGTAAAATGGTCCCTAGCCCGGTCCTCGATGAAACGGTGGCGAAAGGCCTCTTCGGGTCCGATATCCCGGAATCCCCGGATGGCCTTGATTGAACGGCTCAAGATTCCCGGCCCTCCTCTAACTTGCCGATGTTGTCGGTGAGCCCATCTGGCCGTTCAGGGTTTTCTCCTCAGGATTTGCGACGTAGACGATGTTCTTTCTGCCGTATTTTCCCTTGTACATGGCATCATCGGCCAGGTGAAGGAGCTCGACCTTGTTCACCCCATGCTCAGGATAGGATGCCACGCCTATGGAAACGGTGAGCCTGATATTGTAGTTTTCCTTCTCAAGGAAAACGTGCTCTTCAACCATCTGGCGAATCCGCTCTCCCACAATCAGGGCCCCCTTGGAGTTGGTATCCGTCAGAACGATGATATATTCGTCTCCTCCGTAGCGGGCCACGGCGTCCACTTTCCTGACTGCGTTTTTTAAAAGCCCGGCCATCTCCACCAGGATCTTGCTGCCGAGAAGGTGGCCGTGATGATCGTTTACTTTCTTGAAGGAATCAAGATCCAGGAAAAGGACCGACATGGAGGAGTTCAGCCGCTGTGCCCGGACAAGCTCCCGATCCAGAATATTATTTAGATATCGGTAGTTAAATACGCTTGTCAGATCATCAGTGATGGTGAGGATCTTTGCCTGGGAATAAAGAAGGGCGTTTTCCAGGGCTCCGTTGGCCTGTTCACAAAGAAAAGACGCGACCCGTCTTTCCCTCTCCCCGAACGCCCCTGATCTTTCCGTGTCGAAAAAGACCACCATCCCGACAAGGTCCCCTTTGTTCCGTAAAGGGATAAAGAGAAGGGACTGGATCGGATCCGTGCTGGAACGATACTTGATGCTCACAGTGGAGGGATGATCGATTACACGTGGCGTCAGGATCTCGGCCAATTCATTCCGGAAGTCCTGAAATAATCTCCGGTCGACACCCTTGTTCTCCTTGGCATCAAATCCCTCGGAGAGGATAATGCTTGATTCACCGTGTTCCTGATCGACGATGTAAAGGAAACCCCTCGTGGCACCGATTTCCTGGATCAAAAGATCAAAGATCACCTGATAGAGTTCTTCTATCTCTATGGTCCGGGAGATCCGGCTGCTGACATTATAAAGCTTCAAACTGTTTTTAAGTTCCTGATTCTCCTCGGCAAGTTTAACCTGATCAAGAGCACGCTTTACGACAATCCTGAACTCATCCGGATTCAGGGGTTTGCTGATGTAATCCATTGCACCCATCTTCATCGCCATGACCGCATTCTCGACGGTCCCGAAACCGGTAATAAGGATCACTTTGAGGCCTGGAGCCTCCAGACGGAGCAGTTCCATAAGGTCCAGCCCGCTTTTTCCGGGCATCACCATATCCGAGATGACCAGATCAATGCCGCCCTTATGAATGATCTCCATGGCAGAATCGACATCCTGGGCATCATGGACTTCCAGGGCACCGTCTTCCTCGAGGATCTGGCGGCAGAAATCGCGGGAAAATCGGTCGTCATCGACGACCAGAACCCTGGAAATGGCCATGTTCTCTCCCTAGATGTAACTTACCAAAATTAATAGGAAATAACTGTTTTCACTATCAGAATGGACATGGTATGTCAACAATGGGGACCAGGGCGGGCAAAGGATCCAGGGCCGCTCCATCCCTTTCGACGGCCCGGCAATCCTTGACCTTGAAGGAAGTTCCTTTCCCCTCACCGGAAAAATAACATGGAATTCCCTCCGCTTTGAACCAGTCCACAACCTCCCGGGCAGGCAAAGGTGAGCCGTCGCGCGGAGGGGGCGCCGGGAACAGCGCGATCATTTGGCCCTCTTTACTGAAGCGCTTCACATGTCCTTCCAGCCCGGGAGGAGGGAACCCCTCCCTGCTTCCATGATGGGGGATCTTCATCAGGTTCAGATCCTTAATGTGTCCCATAACCTCAACAACCTGATCCCATGAGGCATCACCTGTAAAAAATGCGGACAGACCGTTTCCCTGAACGTGGAGTTGCAGCGACCCCTCATTTTCTCCCCGGCTTTCAGTCCATTCACAGGGTGGACCGAGTACTTTTATTAGGAAATTCCCGATCTGGATCTTTTCCCCCATCGAGAGGGAAACTACCTCGGCATCGGACGGGAGGGCTTTTATTATGGAGGACCACCTGCCGGGATTCTTTTCGATTTCCGGCAAATAAAGAGTCTTGATTTTCCACCTCCCGGCAATGTCGTAAAAACCTCCGATGTGGTCTGGATGGGCATGGGTCAGGAAAACTGCATCAACCTTTCTAGCGCCCATTCTCAAAAGAGCGGCCACAACAGGGGAAACATGCCCCGGAGTCGGCGGACCGGCTGTGTCGATGAGGATGGTGCTTCTACCGGACCTCAGGATGGCGGCATCCGCCTGACCCACCCGGGGGAAACAGACTATCGCCCTTGCCGGGAGAAAAATACTCAAGGCCTGTTCGACCATACCGGCGAAAAGTGCGATGCCAAGGAAGAGAACCAGACCGGGAACCAGGCCATACCGGTGCTTTTTCCACACAAAAAGGGAGACCAGCCCGCAAAGGGCCGCCGCAAAACATCCACCTCCCGAGAGGATCAGAAAGGAGTTGTCCATTGAAGAGATATGGCCGAGAGCCTGGATAACCGGATCGGCCATGAGACACCATGCGTGAGACAGCGGCTCCATGGGCAAGGGGGTAAAACAGGCAGCAAGAACGATAAGGACCGCCAAGGGGATGAGAGCGACCCCGAAAAAGGCTCCGGCGGTAACATTGCAGACCGGGGAAAAAAGGGGAATGCCCCTCGATAACCAGACGGATATGGGGAGGGTAAATAACAGGGCTCCCATGGCCGCCCCAAGGGCTTTTCCGAAATACCCGCATCTTTGGTCCAGACCGGAAAGGATGCCCAGGACAGCTCCGGCTGACAGGAGAAGGGCGACATCGGGCTGGTGCCGGGAACTGACCAGGACAATGAAAACCACGCACCATCCCAGAACGGATATCGAATCCTGGAGGCGTTTGAAGACCCCGCAGGACCAAAGGAGAAAAAGGAAGACCGCCGCCCGGAAAGCCGAGGTGCTCAGGCCCGCCAGGGACAGGTAGACCCACAGGGTCGCGGTTCCAAAGAGCGGAATCAGAAGGGATCTCAATCCGACCCTGTCTTTCCCCGCCCAGATCGTCCAAAAACGGATCAAAAGGATCCCGGGGAAAAGCGCGGCAGCGAGGTGGACCCCGGAAATTGCCAGCAGATGATAGATCCCCGTCCTGCGGAAAAGGTTCCGGATGGGATCGGTAACCCTCCAGCGCTGTCCCATGGAGATAGCCCCCAGCAGCCCGGCAGCCTGATGGTGCGATCGGTCAAGGGCTTCCGAGAGCCTTTTTACCCCCTTCCGGGTAAAGGACAATAAAGGCGGGTCGACTTTTACCGAACCTTTTATCGCTTCTCCCCGTGCACACCCTGCATTTAAAGAACCTCCAGGGTTTTCATCCATACCAGCCCTGATCCGCACCTTGGCACCGGGAGGGGGAGCGTCCTCCCCGGAGATCCGGATCCGCATTCTGGCCCGGAAAGGGGTCCTTTTAAGCCAGAGGATATCCCTGGCGTAAAATTTCATTTCCGCCTTCCCGAACCGCAGCGGGGACGTTCTGATCACGGTCCCTTCGAGGGTGACCTCCATCCCCTCGAGGACCTTCCCGTCATTTTTGGAATCTGACCTGAGGTTTTCGAGAAGGACGCCTCCGGCCATCCCAACGGCCGCCAGGGCTGCAGGCGACGGGGCAATGACGGCAATAAGACCAAACACGGGGAAGGTTAAGGGGAGCCAGCGTCCGGTTTCCGGAAGGACAAGTTTCCCGCCGACACTTCCGGCAAGAACAGAGAAGGCTAGAATAACCGCGGGAAGGTTGAAAAATCCCTTTTTTCCTGGATTGACCCTGCATCGACGGGGGACTCTCATGCCCTTTCCAGGAGCAAATCCGATGCCAGGGTGGCAGGCTGCCGATGTCTTTAGAAGAAAAAAAGACGGCCCAAGGGCCGCCTGGATCTTCGTAAAACAGTCTTAATTTTTCCCGAGGAATTTTTTCATGAACCCTTTTTTCCTGACCTCGCGCTGTTCCAGCCGAGGCTGGTCTTTCGGAAAAATATCATCGGGTTTTCCGGGAGGTTTGTACCCGGGAGGCGAGCCGGTCAAACCGGATCCTCCGGAAGAAGCGGCTCTTTTTTTCTCTGGGGACTGCTCCCTGGCCCTTTCAGGCTCCGCAGGTTTCGGATTCCCTGTCTGAACCATGCTCTCCCCCCCCGAAGGGCTGCCGGTCTTTTCAGGCATGGTCTTTTTTCTCTCCTTTTCCCGGAGCAGCCTGACGCTGAAAGTCATGGCAAGCTCAACCGGTCCAACCCCTTCCACATCCAGGGTGATCCGGACCGGTTCGCCAGCGGTCCCCGCGCCTCCAGAAGGGCCTGAACCCGGGACCTTGACCTCAGACACCGAGATCCCGGAAAGGACCACATCCGGCTCAACCTTTCCACCAGGAACCTCTTCTTCCGGCGGCAGATCTGAATCAGTTTTCAAAGGAGGTTCAGGCTCCTCTTCGGGTTCCGGTTCCAGTTCGGCTTCCGCCCCGGGTTCATATTCTTCGAAAATTTCCGGTTCCTCTTCAAGCTCCGATCCGGGTTCTGGTTCCGGTTCTGGTTCCGGTTCTGGTTCCGGCTCCGGCTCTTCCTCGAGTTCCTGTTCCGGTTCAGCCTCTCGGGCCGGTTTCATTTCTTGTTCCGGGGCCGGTGCCTCCCCTTCAGTGACCTTTTCCTCCTGTGCCGGTGAATTTTTTGCGGCCCCCTCCTCCCTCGCTGGGGAAAGCTGATCACGCAAGCCCCTCATCACCATCCGGACGATCTCCGAAAGTGTTTCAATCACCCCCGTTCCCTGGGAAGCCACCGCTTCAGTCACTGGGGCACCGTGCTTGTTCAACATGGAGGCGATCTCTTCCAGGGAAAGGAGATTCTCGATATCCCTCTTGTTGGCCTGAATCAGGTGGGGCATCTCTTCCAGGGCTTTTCCGTAGGAACGAAGGTTCTTTTCCAGGTTCGAAAAGCTCTCGAGATTGGCCTCGGCCATGGCCCTTTGGGAGTCCGCAACGAAAACGACGCCATCCACACCTTTTAAGACCAGCTTTCTGGTGGCGTTGTAATGGACCTGCCCCGGAACCGTGTAAAGATGAAGACGGATCTTGAATCCTCCGAAGGAACCGAGCTCCATCGGCATGAAATCGAAAAACAAAGTCCGGTCCGTCTGGGTTGCGAGGGAAACGAGTTTGCCCTTGGATTCCGGCTTGATGCCGTCATGGATGGATTGGAGGTTGGTCGTTTTTCCGGAGAGGCCGGGACCGTAATAAACGATCTTTAGGTTGACCTCTTTTTTCGCGTAATTGAAAACCGGCACCTTTTCACCTACCTTTTGCTTTGGCCTGAACCAACCTTCTGGCATTAGTCCTCACAGCCATAGGAAGGGCACGGCTTGTCATAATGAATTCAAGGTCTTTCTTCATTAGCCTGGGAAGGAACCTTACGGAGATTTCGACGGGTGTTTTCGGGTTCATGACCAGGCTGAGCATGATATTCCTGTTAGAGACCCACTCCCGGTTTCTTGCGATGGCGCGGAGAATATCGGCCTTGGTCCCCGTATTTTTGGAGAACATCTCCACCTCATTCTCCTTGATGCCGGGGTTGCTTAGAACCGACATGAACACTTCCCGGTTGGGATCCTTGATCAGGATCGTTCTGGCCTCCTTGTCCCCTTTCATGGCCAGTTTGATCTTTTCCCCCACGCTCATTCGCGCGATGCGCTGGCTGATGTTCAGCCCGCTTTCATCCTCGGCGGCCTCTTCCGCCGGGGAATCCTCCTGAACCAGTGGCGTCAGGGTAACCCTTCCCTCCTCGGGAAGGGAAGGATTGGAAAGGAGGGATTCGACCCAGTCCTTTCTCCCGCTGGCATGCATCGCGAAAAAAACGAGGGCATCCCGCGACAAAGCCTGGTCCCTTAAAAGGACCGAAACCTTTTCAGGATCCATTTTTTTGAGGGCCCTGGCGGCGACATCCCTGGTCTTTTGATCGGGGGCGTTCAACATCTGGACGAGGATCCCGAGTTGACGGGCGTCAAGATCGCCGGGGTTTTTCGGAACATCGTTCATTTTTCTGATTAGCCTGCCCTATTGGACTTCGACAACCAGGGCGTCCAGTCCTTTTTCCTTGAGTTCGTCCCGGACACGCCCCGCTTCATCCGCCTTTTGGAAATGGCCCGTCCTGAGGAAGGTCACAGGGAGCCTGACCTCCTTCTTATCGCGAATGACGGGAAAACCCATATCCTGGATCTTCCCGCTGATCATGTCGGCGTTCTTCTCCAGAAGAAAGCTTCCGGCATTGACGACCACCTCTCCCGACGATCTCTGGGTAAGGGTGGAATCGATCCCCGAAGCCTTGATCCGGGAAAGAGCTTTTCTTCCTTCCCCCATTTCCGGAAAAGGACCCGCGGTCACGATGTTCATCGTCCTTAATGTGGACCCCGTTTCCCGGAAGGTTTCGTAACCCAATCCAGCCACCTGTTTTTCCAGGTCGCGAACGCTGGGTTCCAGGATAAGGGCACCGAGCTGGACGGAATACCGGCCTTTTTCCACCTGGGCCGCCGAAGGCGGTGGTGAAGATGTTTCGGCAGGAGGCTCTTCAGGCTCCCTGGCCTCCATGGCTTCTTTAGGTTCCTGAGCGACCGCCGGCTCTTCGGGTTCCTTGGCGGCCGTGGGCCCCCCTGGCCCCGGTTCGGAGGGAACGGCTTCAGGAGGAGAGGGAGGAGCCTGGACCGGCTCCGGCGCAGGTTTCACCACCTCCGGAGAAACGGCCTTTTCAGGTTCCGGGGCTGGGACTGGCGGAGCAGCCGGAGGCTTGACCGCCACGGCCGCAGGAGCCTGATCCACTGCGGGCGTGGGAGGGACATCGGGTATCAGGGTTTGCCAGGCGAAATACAGGAGACCCAGGATGATGATAATCGCTCCGCCGATGAGGACAAAAGGTGAAGAAGTCTTCTTCCTGATCCTGACCGGTTTTTCTTCTTCTGGCTCCATCTCCCGTATGGGTTCATCAAAAGTCTCTTCTTCGGGTGTGGGGACTTTTTCCTCGGGATCATCCGGGGGCGGAGGAGGGGGAGGCTCCGGGGAAGCGTCTTCCTCCAGGCCGAAGAGGTCGAAATTCTCGTCCTCCTCATCTTTCTCGCCTTTTTTCTCCTGTTTCCCGAAGGAGAACGGATCCAGGTTTTCTCTTTTCGGAAAAAGATCGAAATCGTCGCCCATTGGTTTATTCCTTTTCTTTTTGTCGTTTGGCCTCCTCGATCACCTTCTCGGCAAGGTGGGCCGGCACCTCTTCATAATGCGAGAAGGTAAGAGTAAAGTGCGCCCTTCCTTCGGTCATGGACCTGAGATCCGGGGCATAGGACATTATTTCCGCCATGGGAACCTGAGCCTTTATGACCTGGATCCCCCCCTGGGGGTCCATTCCCAGGACTTTTCCCCGGCGGGAGTTAAGGTCTCCGATCACCGCCCCCATGAAGTCATCGGGAACGGTTACCTCGAGGTTGACGATGGGTTCTAAAAGAACGGGATTGGACTCTAAAAACCCCTTTTTAAAACCCATGGAGGCGGCGATCTTAAAGGCCATTTCGGACGAATCCACCGAGTGGTAGGAACCGTCAAAAAGGGAGACTCTAACGTCCACCACCGGGTAGCCTGCCAGGACCCCTTCGCCCATCGCCTCCCGGACTCCTTTTTCGACGGCGGGTATATACTGCCTCGGCACCACCCCTCCCACGATCTTGTCGACAAATTCGAATTCCTTGCCGCGGGGAAGGGGTTCCACCTCGATCCAGACATCCCCGAACTGCCCTCTGCCGCCTGTCTGTTTCTTGTACCGGCTCTGCAGGCTGGTTTTCCCTTTGATGGTTTCCTTGTAGGCCACCTTGGGGACCTTCATCTCCACCTCGACGCCGAATTTCAGCTTGAGGCGCTCCACGGTGACCTCGATGTGCTGCTGTCCCATACCGGAAAGGATGTTTTCCCTGGTATCCTCGTCCCTCCCCACATGAATGGAAGGGTCCTCTTCCATCAGTCTTGCGAGGGATTGGCTCACTTTTTCCTCATCACCCTTGGATTTGGGCTGGATGGCATAGGACAGGGCAGGTTCCGGGATCTGGACCTGGGGCATCAGGAAGGGTTTTCCTTCCGCGGTCAGAGTGTCTCCGGTGCGGGTTTCCTTGAGCTTTGCAACCGCAGCCAGCTGCCCCGCCACAGCCGCATCGACATTGACCTGTTTTTTCCCTTGAAGGAGGAAAAGGTTCCCGAAACGTTCCTTGGTTTCACGCGTGGCGTTGTAGAAACTGGAATCGGGTTTAAGGCTTCCTGAGAGGATCTTCATCAGGGTGAGTTTCCCGGCATAGGGATCGGCGATGGTCTTGTAGACAAAAGCGGAAAAGGGTTCCTCCGATGAAGGCATCCTCTGTGCCGGCTGGCTCTTGTCGTCAACCCCTTTAACAGCACCCCTGTCGGCGGGGGAGGGCATGAGGGCCACCATGGCATCCAGAAGCTTTTTCACCCCGATGTTAAGGGAGGCCGACCCGCAGAAAACGGGTACGATATCACCGGCGACAACCCCTGCCCGGAGTCCGCGGAACACCTCTTCCTGGGTGAGTTCACCGGTTTCGAGGTATTTTTCCACGAGGGCGTCATCCCCCTCGGCGGCGAACTCGACTAGTTTTTCCCGATACTGTGCGGCCATTTCGGAAAGATCCGCGGGGATCTGCTCCTCCCGGAATTTTCCGCTGCCGTCCATTTCATAGAGGCAGGCCTTCATGGAAATGAGATCGACCAGGCCTTTGAAATCGGCTTCGGCGCCGATGGGGATCTCCAGAAGGACCGGCCTTGCCTTGAGCACGCTCTCGACCTGGCTGATGGCTTTATTAAAATCCGCTCTCTCCCGATCCATCTTGTTGATAAAGACCGCCGCTGCCAGACCCTGCTCCCGCGCCTCCTTCCAGAGCCTCTCGGTATTAACCTGAACCCCCGAAACGGCGCTGACAACCGCGACGGCCCCATCACACACGCGAAGGGCAAAGAGGGCGTCAGCAATAAAATCCTGAAATCCCGGTGTATCAACGATATTGATCTGGCTTCCCTTCCACTGAAAAGCGGCCGTGGAGGAGCTGGCGCTGATTTTCCGGGAGATCTCCTCGGGGAGGAAATCCATGACGGTGTTGCCTTCCTCAACCTTCCCCAGGCGGTTGACCGCCCCTGCGTTGAAAAGAGCGGCTTCAGCCAGGGAGGTTTTTCCTGCGCCTCCATGGGCAAGAAGAACGATGTTCCTGATCTGATCGGTTTGAATTTGGCTCATGTGATGACTCCTCTGTGGGTTTCCTAATCGAAAAAGGTTATCATTGAGAAGAAAAAGTAACAAGACCAAAGGGATGAAAAGGAAAAGACCTGGCTGCAGATCCGGATGGACAGGAGATCAACCCCCTGCCCTTTCCACCTTCCCGGTCCCATGGAAGCATGCCCCGGTCATTTACCGGTTTTTTTCCCAGAGGATCCTCAAACCCTCGAGAGTCAGATCGGGAAGGGTTTCCTGTATGGTCCTCGACTCCCCGGCGATGACGCCTGCCAGGCCCCCCGTTGCCACCACGTACAGATCCTTCCCTGCCTCGCGGCGGATCCTGTCCACCAGGCTGTCGACCAGGCCCGCATAACCGTAAACGATCCCCGACTGGATACTGCTGATAGTGTCCTTTCCCACGACATTTTCCGGCCGGTCGAGCTCAACTCTCGGAAGCCGGGCCGCTTTGACGAAGAGGGCATCAAGGCTGATCTGGATCCCGGGAAAGATGATCCCGCCCGCATATTCCCCCGCGCCGGAGACAACATCAAAGGTAATGGCGGTGCCGAAATCAATAACGATAAGCCCCTCTTTGAACCTGTCAAAGGCCGCGACAGCATTGGCGATCCTGTCGGCGCCAACTTCCCTGGGGTTGTGGTAGAGAATGGGCATCCCGGACTTGACTCCCGGGCCCACAACGAGGGGAAGGATCCCGAAGGCGGTCCGGGCCATGTCGATGAGGGCCTGCCTCGCCGGCGGAACGACGCAGCTGATGGATATTCCCCGGAGGGAATCCTCCCTTATACCGCCCGAGCGAAGCAGGTCCCGTATCAGATGGATATACTCGTCGGCGGTCCTGTCCCGGTCGGAATGGATCCTCCATCGGGAGGTGATCTCCCTGTCCTTGAAGACACCCAGCACCGTCTGGGTATTGCCTACGTCAATGCACAGGAGCAGGTCTTTCATGAGTATTCTCCTGCTTAAAAAGTCCAGAGTCGAAAGTCCAGAGTCCAGAGTCCAGAGTCCAGAGTCCAGAGTCTGGAATCTGGAATCTAGCGTCTGGATTCCAAGGTCTGGCTCGCTTGTGTTATTTCCCCTGAGTGGACCGTAACCTCTCCTTTTTCGGTCCTGAGGACCAGCCCGCCATCCAACGCCAGCCTGACGGGGACTCCTTCTGTTTCCTTTTGCCCTTCCCGGTGGAGATAAGGGGTATCCCATGCGGCTCGAGCCGTCCACCGTTTGATGGCATCAGTCCAGGCCCTATCATCCTCGAGACAGATCTGGAGCCTTTGAAATTCCTTCAGGATGGCCTCAGCCAGATCTTCCCTGGAAATCCCCGGAGAAATATCCTCGAAAAAAGCGAGCCTCCCCTCCAGCTCTTCCGGGACCATCTGCCCCGATCGTGTCAGGTTCAGCCCGAAACCCGTCACAACCCACGGAATGAATGCCCCTTCCATCCTGGAGCTGACCAGGATGCCAGCCAGTTTCTTCCCCTCCAGCAGAATGTCATTGGGCCATTTTACCCGCACCGCCTCTAGGAGAGGTTCCCCCATCGCGTCCAGGACAGCCAGAGAGGCGAGGATGGGAAGCCGGGACTGGTTCCTGATCCCCCCTTCCGGCCGGATGAGGACCGACATGTACAACCCTCCCGGCGGAGACCACCAGGTCCTTCCCGCCCTCCCGAGGCCTCCGGTCTGGACATCTGCGAGAACCACCGTCCAGGAAGGGGCACCCTTTCGTGCCATGTTCATGAGATGAAGATTGGTGGAATCGACCACCTGAACCCGATGAACGATCATGAACGGGAGGATCCTCTCACCTCCATGGCGATATCCATGGCACGGGCTGAGTGGGTCAGTTCTCCCACGGACATGAAATCCACTCCCTCCACATCCAGAAAGGGACTCAGGGTTTTCAGGGTAAGTCTTCCGGATACCTCGAGGCGCACCCGTCCGGCGGCGAGCCTGACCGCCTCACCGATCCCTTCGGGACGGAAATTATCGAGCATGACGATATCCGCCCCGCATTCAATGGCCTCTTCAAGCCCCCTGAGGTTTTCCACCTCAACCTCGACGGGAAGCCCTCTGGTCCCATATTCCTTTACCCGGGTGATGGCGTTCCGGATTGAGCCACAGGCGGCGATATGGTTGTCCTTGATGAGAAAACCATCAAAAAGCCCCATCCGGTGGTTGGCGCACCCCCCGACACGAACGGCTCTTTTGTCGAGCCATCTCCAGCCCGGGATGGTCTTCCGGCTGTCCAGGATCACCGTCCGGCCCGAGGCTTTTCGGGCGAAAGACCTCGACAAGGTAGCCACACCGCACATCCGCTGAAGGAAATTCAGGGCGGTGCGCTCACCGGCCATCAGGACCCTCATGGGACCCTCGAGCTCGGCCATGACCGCACCAGGGGCAACATCCTCCCCCTCGGAGACGTTCCAATGGATCGAAACACCCGGACCTGTCTCCTCAAACACCAGGTTTACAATACAGGGGCCGCAGCAGACCAGAGGCTCCCGGGTGATAATGCAGGCTTTTCCGCATATTTCAGGATCGAGGGTGGCTTCCGAGGTGATGTCCCCTGATCCGAGGTCCTCTTCCACTGCCATGCGGACCAGTCGGTAAACGGATTCGGGCAGATCAGCCATCAAGTCTCCCAAGACTCTCGGTCAGCTTGTCTCTCTGGGCCTCCATCTGGTCCCGGAGGGTTTTGTTCTTTTGAACCACCTCTGGAGGAGCCTTTTGGACAAACTGGGGATTGCCAAGCTTCTTCTCGACTTTCTCAAGCTCGGTCATCACCTTGCCCAGCTCTTTCTGGAGCCTCTCCCGCTCGGCTTTACGATCAACATCCTCCTCGGTGGTGATGCGGATCTCCTGGCCCCGGACCACGGTTCTGAGAGCCTCGGGATCCTCTTTCCCGGGGAAGGACGTGATCCCTAGAGCGGAAAGCCGGGCCAGGCGGGTTATCTGGTCAGAGGCTTTCTTCACCAAAGCCGAGATGTCCGGGTCATCGCTGATCAGGGTTGCCCTGACCTTGCTCGAAGGCGGGATCCCCGATTCGGTCCTGAGATTCCGGATGGCGGTAATAAAGTCCATGATCATCGTCATTGTTTTTTCCGCCTCCAGGTCCCGGTCTTCCGCTATGACCTCCGGATAGGGGGCCACCATGATGCTTCCTTTATTTCCGGGAAGACGCTGCCAGATCTCCTCGGTCAGGAAAGGCATGATGGGATGGAGCAGGCGCAGAAAAACATCCAGGACCATCCCCGCCGTCTCAGCGGTTTCCTCCCGGGCGTCCTCCCCCAGATCTCCGTAAAGGAAAGGCTTGGAGAACTCGAGGTACCAGTCGCAGTATTCGTGCCAGAAGAATTGGTAAAGGTTCCCGGCCCCATCATTGAAACGGTAACCCTCCAGTGCGCTCCTTGTCCGGGCAGTGACGTCGGAAATCCTGCTCCGGATCCAGCGGTTATGCTCCTCGCGCACGGCCTTTTTAGCTCCGGTTTCCCTGACTGAATCCTTTTCCAGATAGGAGAGGACCAGCTTGGATGCATTCCAGATCTTGTTGATAAAATTCCGGTAGCCCTCGATCCTGTCCTCTGAGAGCCGGACATCGCGGCCCATTGCCGCAAAGGCGGCCAATGTGAACCTGAATGCATCGGCTCCGTATTTATCGATCATCACCAGGGGATCGATGACGTTTCCCCTGGATTTGCTCATCTTCTGCCCCTCCGCATCCCGGACGAGGGCATGGATGTACACATCCCGGAAAGGAACATCACCCATGAATTTCAGCCCCATCATGATCATCCTGGCCACCAAGAAGAACAGGATGTCGAACCCCGTTACCAGGCAACTCGTGGGATAGAATTTATCGAGGGTTTTTGTTCTTTCGGGCCAACCCATCGTGGAAAAGGGCCACAAGGCCGAGGAAAACCAGGTGTCTAGAACATCGTCCTCCTGGGTAAGGTCCGGGCCGCCGCAATCCGGGCACTTTTCAGGTTCATGGACCTGGACGATTACGCGGCTGCAGTCCTCGCAGGTCCAGACAGGGATTCTGTGCCCCCACCAGATCTGCCGGGAGATACACCAGTCTCTGATATTGTTCATCCATTCAAAGTAGGTTTTCTCCCAGGTTTCCGGGATGATCCTTATTCGCCCTTCCTTGACCGCCTCGATGGCCGGAGCGGCGAGATCCCTGGTCCGCACGAACCACTGCCTGGATATGATGGGCTCGATAATGGTCTGGCAGCGGTAACACTGCCCGACCGAGTGCTCATATCCCTCGGTTTTGACCAGGAAACCTCCCTCCGCAAGATCCTTGACAACCCTGTCCCGGCACTCGTAGCGGTCCAGGCCCTCGTAATTCTCTCCGGCCTCGTGGGTCATGGTGCCGTCGATGGAGATCACCGCGATCTTGGGCAGATCATGTCTTTCCCCGATCTCGAAGTCGTTGGGATCATGAGCCGGGGTCACCTTCACCGCGCCTGTCCCGAACTCCATGTCGCAGAAATCGTCGGCAATAAGAGGGATTTCCCTTTTGGTGAGGGGAAGATGAAAGGATTTCCCAAGGAGGGCACGGTATCTTTCGTCCGCCGGGTTTACCGCCACGGCGGTGTCCCCAAGCATGGTTTCCGGCCTGGTGGTGGCCACGACGACCTCGCCCTCCCCCGTGGATGAAGGATAACGGATATGCCAGAGATGCCCTTTCCGGGGATAGTGCTCAACTTCAAGATCCGAAAGAGCCGTGTGGCAGCGGGGACACCAGTTGATGATATAGTCCCCCTGATAGATGAGCCCCTCCTCATAAAGCTGGACAAAAACCTGCCTTACGGCACGGGAGAGACCTTCATCCATCGTGAACCGCTCCCGATCCCAGTCGCAGGAAGCACCGAGACGCTGAAGCTGTTCTAAGATAACCCCCCCGTATTTTTCCTTCCACGACCAGACGTTCTCGATGAACTTGTCACGCCCGATGGTGTGGCGATCCGTTCCCTGGGAGGCCAGGTTTTTCTCTACCACGTTCTGGGTCGCAATACCGGCATGATCGGTGCCCGGCATCCACAAAGTCTCGAATCCCATCATCCGCCGGTACCGGATGAGGACGTCCTGAAGCGTATTGTTCAGGGCATGCCCCATGTGAAGGGACCCTGTTACGTTTGGTGGAGGGATGACGATGCTGAAAGGAGGGCGTTCCGAATACTCGTCAGCGTGAAAGTATCCTTTTTCAATCCACCAGGAATACCACTTCCTTTCGGATGCTTCGGGGTCGAAATGCTTCGGCAGGTCTTTAGGCATGGAATCCCTCAATATGAATTGTGAATTAAATATTGAGAATTAAGGATAAAAAACCGAGGAGCCCCAAAAACGAACGGGATTCTCAATTCTCAATCCTCAATTCTCAATTGGAGATTGCCTTTTCTAATATTAAAAGAGGGCTTACGGTCTCCCGTCAGCCCTCCCTTCGCGGCCTTGTGAAAATGTCAGGATCCGCCCTTTATCTTTTCTATTGCTTCCCGGATCAGGATCTCGGCCAGTTCCGGGACGACCTCCCAGGCGATTTTTTCCACCTTTTCCTCAACGATCTTCCGGATCTGGGCCTCATCAAGGGCTGCCGAGGGTGAAGTCTGGGCCGGATATCCTTTTTTCATATCCAGCTCGAGGGGAGGTTCAGAATCCTCCAGCCCTTCTTCCATGGCGCCCTGGAAGGGAGGTATTTCCGGAGAGGGCTCGGAAAGGGGACTGGAGAAAGCTTCGGATGCCCTATCCTGAGGGGCACCACCCCACTCATCCGCAGGTGCAAACCCCTCGGGGGAGGATTCGGGTTCTTCGACCGAGAAAGAGATCTCCGGACCCTCCGGAGGAGATTCCAGAAGGGTCTCCGGCGGAGAAGGAATATCCTGGGGAACCGGCTCGGGCTCGGTTGAGGAAACCTCGGGACCGGCCTCAGGGATTGCCTGGCCGGACTTCTCAAGGTCAAAGGTGATCTCCTCCACCGCATCCCCGAGGGCGTCGTCCGCCGGGGGAGCCTCAAAATTCTCGACTTCGAATCCGAAGAAATTTTTCTCCCGGTTCTCGACCTGGCTCTTCTCGAACCCTCCCTCCACCGAATCGGGAGGAAAGGGTACCGTCTCTTTCGGCGCCTCTTCTTCCCCGGGGCCGAAATCAATTGAATCCTCGAAGGCCAGCTCCTCGGAGAGGGGCGCCTCTTTTGCGGCGGGCTCTGCCGTTCCCCCCGGTGGAGAGGGTGGGGCCGCCAGCGGTTCGGGCTCGGCCTCCACGGGCGGTGGGGAGGGCTCGGGTCGATCAAGGCCGACGTCAAAACTCCCGACATCGATGACCCCTTTTTCCTCAAGGGGGTGCAGGCTGGAAACCTCTTCGGCACCGACCTCGGCCCCCTGTTTCGAGGACAGATCCTCCACTTCACTCAGGATGTCCCAGATATCAGGCTCCCCTCCTTCCTCTGGTGGAGCTGAAGCCGGAGGTTCCTCAGGTGAGAAACCGGGTTCCTCAGGGAGTTCCTCGGGGGATTCCTCCCCGACCTGCTCAGGGGCCGCTTTTTCCGCGGGGATTGGAACTTCAGCCTTAACATCCGGCGCACTTTCTTCTTTTTCCCGGGCAACGGGCTCAGGGGGGACCTCCCCTCCTGTCAGTGTCCTGACCTTCGCAATCAGCTCCCCCGATTCAAAGGGTTTGGTGATGTAATCATCCGCCCGAACGGATCCCGCCTCTTCCTCGTCGAACGCTTCAAAGGTTCCGGCGAGAAGGAGTACCGGGATGGAAGCGGTCTCGGGATTCTCCTTGGCCGCGCGGCAGAGTTCATAGCCGTTCATCTGAGGCATGATTACGTCCGCAAGAAGAATATCGGGCTTCCAGGTCCTGACCAGTTCCAGGGCCTCGGTGCCGGTCCCTACCGATTTCACCTCAAAAGGCTCATCGGCAAAGGTGAGGGCTATGACCTTCTGGATGGTTACGCTGTCATCAGCAACAAGAATCCTTTTCATCGGAATCCCTCCCGGTCATCAAGACTCGGCAACCGGCCGGAGCGGCAAGCCGCGGCGGCAAAAATTTTCCTTTTTGGATCAGACACTCAGCACCTGCCCGATTTCAAGCAGAACGTATTCTTCTCCGGCTTTTTCCAGAATCCCCGTGATGGCCCCATCGGGCCCCTCGAGCTCACCCTCGTACGATTTTGTCTGGTCTTCAGACCCGGAGGCGGTGATGATCCCCCCCAGTCCCTGGACGGTGAATCCGATGGGAGCCTCATCATGGTCAGCGATCACGATGAGGGTCCCTGCCTGGATTTCCGGCTCTCCAAGGATTTCGAGTAGGGAAAACACGGGAAGCACCCCTTCTTCACGGTAAGGAATGATTCCCAGCAGGGGCTTTTTCCCTCCCGGTACAGGGAGAATCGATGACGAGCTGACCACTTCCCTAACCTCTTCGATGGGAACTGCAAAGTTGTGCTCGCCGGCATTGAAGGTAATGAACCTTCTGTCAGTCACCCTGGTCGCCTCTTATATCTAATGAAATCAGCCTCGAAAGGTCAAGTTCCAATACGGGCTGACCTTTCAGGAAACGGACACCGGAAAATGGAAAATCCGTATAGGGCCTGGCCGCCTCGGGGAACGGATGAGGAGGGCTGGCCGTTTCGATTCCGAGGACCTGATCAACAAAAAAAGCCCAGTTCGACCCTTCGCAGGTGATCACGATGATCTGGGAATTCCTGCTTCTCTCGATCTCGGGGAGAAATTCCCTGACCTGAAGCCATCTTTCCCTTGAAGACACCCACAATTCGCCGGAGCCATCCCCGGTGGGGACCTCTTCCGGAAGGTTGTCCCGGGCCACAGCCCGATCCGCCCCCAGGATCTCATCGACATGGTCAAAAGGAAGGCTGAGGGTGTGTTCCCCCATTTTCAGGAGAACAATCCTCTCGGGCATCAGGAAAGGTCCCCCTTCAAGTTCGTCATCATGATGGGAAACTACCACCTGCCACAATTTCCGTCAACCGAAGTCTTGGAAAAGAAAAAGGAAAAGCAATGACAGCGAAAAAATTCCGGCATTGGTGTGAACCCGGGACTATGGTATAAAACAGTGATTGATAAAAGGGATATGTTACCTTTAGACAGTGAAGGATGGGATGACCGTCTGAACCTCAGGAGCAAGGATCGAAGACCCTGAAAAACACTTATTCTTCATGCAATCCAGTTACTGACGGCAAATCACAGTAATCCCTATGCCCTATAAAATTTTCAGGTACATTCTCCTTAAGTTCAACACCACCTTTGTGGTCGCTCTTCTCGTTTTTTCCTCCCTTTTTCTTATGGATCAGGCTTCACGCCAGGTGGAGCGGCTTGCCTCTCTGGCACAGGGTCTGGGAGACTTCGTAATCTCCTTTTTTCTCCTTGCCCCCCATCTTCTCGCCTATACAGTTCCCCTCGCCTTCCTGCTGGCCATGATCTGGACGCTGGAGCAGATGAAAATGGAAAGGGAACTTACGGCCATCATGGCTACCGGAATCTCTCCCCTCACCTTGTTCCTCCCTTTTCACGCGGTCTCGGTTGTCGTCGCTGTCCTGGTATTCATGATCACCAACTTTGCCGGACCAGCCTCCTTCCAGAAATACGATAAACGCCTTGGTCAAATGGCCCGAAGAAACGTCCTGAGCGAATTAAAGCCCGGTACATTCTTCACCGGGATCCCGGGAGTCGTACTCCTCGTTGGGGGCTTCGATGGGAAATCAGGTGAGATGGATGGTCTTCTGATGGTGAGCAGGGGTGACGAGGAAGGCTCCGGGGAGATGATCACCGCACGGAAAGGCATTGTGGAACCCGATCCCGAGGGAATGGGTGAAATCCGGCTGAAACTGGGAGATGGGGCGATTCACCCCCTGGCCGCGGCGGAGCCGGGGTACAGCTCGGGGACCTTCCACAGCATGGCCTCCGTGATCCACACGGAATCCGGGACGGATGAAGTCGATTCCAAACGCGTGCTCATGGCCGAATCCAACCACCGGCTCCGGGAGCTTCTCAAAGATCAAAAGGATAAGGAGAACCCGGCAGAAACAGTGGATCTTGTCCTTGAGCTGAACCGTCGCCTCGCCCTTCCGCTGGCTGTCCTTTTTTACCCCCTGATCATCTTTCCCCTGGCCGTTTCAGCGGGTCGTCAGGGGAAAGCCCTTGCCTTTTCGGGAAGCCTTCTCCTTTTCCTGGCGACGTTCCTGATCGACAGCCTGGGATCCAGTCTGGCCCATGAAAACCTGATCTCCCCGGTCCTCGGAGCCTGGCTCTCGGATCTTCTCCTGGCAACCGGGGGGATGGTTCTTTTCGCTGCTTTCGCTCTTAGGCTGGGCCTGCCGGGTACCCGGGGATCGGAACGGGTTTCATGAACCGTCTCGACCGATACATCGCAAAACGATGGCTTAACGCCTTCTGTGCGACCCTCATTGTCCTGATCGCCGTCTACCTGGCTGGTGAAGCGGTCTTCTCGATGATGGGATTGCTCAAAAAAGGGCATTCCCTCTTAACGGTATCCATGCATTTCGCCCTGAAAATTCCCACCATTTTTTACCAGATGGCCCCTGTCGCGGCCCTCGTCGCTTCCCTTTTGACCCTGACAGGAATGAAGAAATCGGGAGAGATAACCACGATATTCGTCACAGGCTGGGGTGTTCTGCGCCTGAGTGCTCCCTTTCTCGTGGCCTCCATAGCGGTGGGGCTTTTTGCTTACCATGTCAACGAAACGATGGCCCCCGGAGCGAACCGGATCAGCCGGAACCTGATCCGGTCAGGAACCGGGTCCGGAGGATCCGTGGTCGGATCCGAACGGATCTGGCTTATAGAGGACAACCACATCGTCCATATCCAATCCGTCCAGGAGGGGGGTATGGTCCTCCTGAAGCCGACCGTGCTCCAGTTCAAAGGTGAAGGGATCAGGGAACTTGAACTTCGCGTGGATGCCACGCTGGCCCGCTGGAAAAACGGGGAGTGGATCGCGGAAAAAACCTATCTGCGGCGGTTTTCCGGCGGCCTGGTCAAAGACACCACCATCCTGACCGAAAATCCTGTCCCCATCATGATAAAGCCTGAGGAATTTTTCCGGGTTCGCCGGAAACCTGAAGAGATGAACTTAAGCGACCTGAAGGAATATGTGTTGAGCCTCCGGAAGGCAGGCCTCCCCGCCAACTGGCACCATGTTCGGGTTTACCGTAAATCATCTGCTGCGGCTCTTTCCCTCATCTTTACGGTGATCGCCCTTCCTGTGGGCCTCCTGGTCCCGCTTCGGGGGGGCACCCCCCTGGGGATCGGCCTGAGCATCCTCGTGGCCCTTCTCTTCTGGTCCCTTTTTTCCCTCTGCCTTTCAATGGGGTATTCGGGTCTTCTTCCGGCGCCTGTCTCCGCATGGGCATCCCAGGTTCTTTTCTTCAGCCTCGGGGTGGCTTCCCTGATGGTGATCAAAAGGCCACGTCTTACCTGAACCTGGCGGAAAAATGAAAATTCACGGGACTTAAACCCTCTGGAATTTTCACCATTGCGATGTTATAGTGCTTTAATATTATAATTTTATAATAGTAAACCAGATTTTCTTTTGTAATAATTACATTTTACTGGACATTTTAATTAACCTGTGCTTTTTTCCTTCGATCCCATTTAATCCGACTCCAGGAGGGAACCACTTATGAGATGGAAATTTGTCCTTTTCCTCCTCCCGCTGGTCTTCACGGCTGTGGGGACCGGTGCTGAGGCCTCCCAATGCGTCAGCTGTCACACCGACGTGGAACAATTAAAGGCTATCATTAAAACGCTCCCACCCCCGCAGACCTCCGCTGAAACTGCGGGCAAGGGCTGAGGCGGCGCGGTGGCTCCGTTGGAGCCGCACGAAAAAGTCCTGGTTGACAAGGAATTCCTCGAGACAGAGCATGGGGAGATCGGGTGCGCCGAATGCCACGGCGGAAACCCGGATGCCAAGGAGATAACCGCTGCCCATAAAGGGATGAAAGCCGATCCGACTTTTCCGGACGCCGACCAGACATGCGGCGAATGCCATGAGGAGGAGGCTGAGCTGGCCAAGACGTCCCTGCACTACACCCTCGCCACCTACCGGCCCATGGTCCACAGGCGGGCATCCACGGACCCGAAAAAGCTCGACCTCCTTGATGGCGGGATGGACAACCACTGCTTCAGCTGTCATGCCAGCTGCGGCCAGTGCCATGTGAGCCGTCCGGATACCGCAATGGGCGGCTTCATCAACGGACACCATTTCAACTCAAAACCCGATCAGACAAACCAGTGCACAGCATGCCACGGGAGCCGTGTGGGCAACGAGTTCACAGGGCAGACAGGGCAGGGAGATGTCCACTACACCAAACACGACATGGACTGCATGGAGTGCCATTCCGGCAAGGAGCTTCACGGTGACGGGAAAACCGGCCACGAGAGCCGTTACGATGTCCAGGGGTCGGCAAAATGCAGCGACTGCCACGACCTCGATGACGACGTCGAACAACATGCCATCCATGAAGATGTCGTCTCGTGCTATGTCTGCCACTCCCAGCCTTATGCCAACTGCTATGCCTGCCACGTAGGTCTGGATTCCAAGGGGCTTGCCTACTACAAGAACCCCGCGGAAGAAGAGCACCTCCTCATCGGCCTCAACCCGAACTCTGATTCGGACCGTCCCGAGAAATGGGTGCTTTTGCGCAGGGTACCTGCCGTCCCGACATCCTTTGATTACTACGGAAAGGACCTGCTGACCCGGTTTGATCAGGTGAACAACTGGAAATACACCTCCCCGCACAACATCCAGAAGGTGACCTCCCAGAACCGGGAATGCAACAACTGTCACGGAAACAAGGACATGTTCCTGACCAGGGAAAAGGTGAAGCCCGAGATGCAAAAGGCCAATGCGCCGGTGATTGTTCCGGACGACCAGATCCCTGAGAAACAGGATGTACCTGAAACAGAGAAGGAAGATGCACCGAAAAAACGAAGTTATTTCTGATCCGGCGGATGCCGTCCCGGAAAACGGGGATCCACGGCACCACGGACCAAACACACTGAAAGGAGAAGATGAATGAAAAGAACAACCCGTTTGATGCTTGTTTTGGCGATGGTGATCGCCCTTGTTCCCCTGGCCGCCGGCCAGGCTTCGGCTGACAAGGTCTTTGTCAGGGCCGACCAGGCCGCGGAGCTCATCGGCACCCCTGGAGTCCGCTTCATCGACTGCCGGAGGGATGAGGCTCAGTACGCCAAAGGCCATGTGCCGGGAGCCGTTTTCTTTCAAGTCAACAAGGCTCTGCGCGTGACAGGCGCTTGGGAAGTACCGGGAGTCAGACGCGGCCTTGAGGACCAGGAAGAGCTTTTCGGAAGGCAGCTCGGAATCTCCAATGACACCATGGTCATCCTTTACGATTCCGAAGGTTGGGATGCCACACGCCTTTTCTGGGAGCTAAAATACACCGGCCACGACAAGGTCGCCCTCATTTATGGAGGATGGCCCGAATGGACGGCACAGAAGCTCCCCGTGAGTGACAAGAAAGTGACCGTCGAGCCTGAGGTCTTTGTCGCCACCCCACAGCCCGAGCTCCTGGCGACGGCCAGCTATATTCTGAAGAACCTTGGCGACCCCAACGTGGTTCTTCTCGATGCCAGGACCCCCGATCAGTCTAAGGGCGCCACGAAAGCCCCCATGGCCAAGGTGGGCGGCAGAATCCCCACTGCCGTCAACGCCTATACCCTGGCGAACTGGGAAGACAAGACTTATCTGAAGGACCCGGGTGAGCTGGAGGAAATGTACACCAGCCTAGGCGTGACCCGTGACAAGGAAGTCATCGTGTTCTGCAACACGGGATACTGGGCCTCCAACACCTTCTTCATCCTGAAGGCTCTGGATTACCCCAACGTCCGCGTCTACGATTATTCCTGGGCCGAGTGGAGCGGCAAGGGCTTCCTGCCCAAGATCGAGGGGGCGGCGAAGTAATACAGGAATAACGTTGAAACAAAAAACCCCGCATCCTTCGATGCGGGGTTTTTTTATAGTGCACAGGTGCACATGTGCACTGGTGCACAAAACCTTACGTTCCCATATCCCAGGACCCCAGGTATTTTACCTGCTCCGGGGTCAAAACATCGATCTCGGTTCTCATGGCCTTCAGTTTCAGCCTTGCGATCTCGTGATCGATCTCGATTGGAACCGTATAAACCTTGTTTTCAAGGGCATTCCCTTCTTTTACCATGTGCTCGGCGGAGAGGGCCTGGTTTGCAAAGCTCATGTCCATAACGCTCGAGGGATGCCCTTCCGCCGCCGAAAGGTTGACCAGCCGTCCCTCCGCCAGGATATAGACCCTCCTCCCGTTCTTCAGGGCATACTCCTCCATAAAGGGTCGGATGACTCTCCTTCCTGTGGTCACCTCGTTCAGGGCCTCCAAATCCAGCTCAACGTTGAAATGACCGGAATTACAAACGATGGCCCCGTCCTTCATGGCCTGGAAGTGCTCCGTCCTGACAACATGGATGTTTCCCGTAACCGTGCAGAAGAAATCCCCCAGGGGTGCCGCCTCGGCCATGGGCATCACGGAAAAACCGTCCATGAGGGCTTCCAGGCCCTTGACCGGATCCACCTCCGTCACGATGACCCTGGCACCCATGCCCTGAGCCCTCATGGCCACCCCCCGGCCGCACCACCCGTAACCCGCCACAACGAAAACGGACCCCGACATCAGCCGATTGGTGGCGCGGAGAATGCCGTCAACCGTGCTTTGGCCGGTTCCATACCTGTTGTCGAAAAGGTGCTTCGTATCGGCATCGTTGACGGCGATGATGGGGTATTTCAGCACCCCGTCCTTCGCCATGGCCTTGAGCCGGATGACCCCCGTCGTTGTCTCCTCCGTTCCGCCGATAAGGTTTTCGAGCAGCCCGGATCGCTTCGTGTGCAGGACATTTACAAGGTCCGCACCGTCATCCATGGTCAGATGGGGTTCAGTGTCCAGCACGGACTGGATGTGGGAATAATATGTGTCGTTGTCCTCGCCCTTGATGGCGAACACGGGGATCTCCTCGTGGACCACGAGACTGGCCGTAACGTCGTCCTGGGTGCTGAGGGGGTTGGACGCGCAAAGGGATATTCTTGCCCCCCCGCTTTTCAGGGTCTTCATGAGCTGTGCCGTTTCCGTGGTCACGTGGAGGCAGGCAGCCACTCTCAAACCTTCTAAGGGCCGCTCTTTGCGAAAGCGCTCCTCGATGAGAGCAAGGACAGGCATGGTCTGGGCTGCCCATTCGATCCTCAGGCGGCCCTCGTCGGCAAGGTTGAGGTCTTTAATATGATATTCCATGGTTCTCTATTCCTTTATGGCTGTCTTAAGGTCGGAAATCCTGTCCGTCTTCTCCCAGGTAAACTCCGGTTCCGTCCTCCCGAAGTGACCGTAGACCGCCGTCTTTTCAAAGATCGGCCTGAGAAGATCCAGACTCCGGATAATCTCCCTCGGTTTCATCGGGAAGACCTCCCTTACGGCCGCGGCGATCCTGTCGGGGGACACCTTTGCCGTGCCATAGGAGTTGATCATCACCGAAACCGGATCCGGCACTCCGATGGCATAGGCCAGCTGGACTTCGCAACGCTGGGCCAGGTCGGCAGCGATAATGTTCTTGGCGATATACCTCGCCATATAGGAAGCGGACCGATCCACCTTGGAAGGGTCCTTTCCCGAAAAGGCCCCTCCCCCATGGCTTCCCTGCCCGCCGTAGGTGTCCACAATGATCTTTCGCCCCGTCAGCCCGGTGTCGCCCATCGGACCACCAACCACGAAACGGCCGGTCGGGTTGATGAAATACTTCGTGTTCTCATCAAGCATCTCATCCGGAAGGGTCTTCTTGATGACTTCCTCGAGGATTCCCTCATGAACCTGTGCCTCGGTGGCCTCGGGGCAATGCTGGGATGAAACCACCACCGCCTCGATGCGGACAGGAAAATGTTCATGGTATTCCACAGTGACCTGAGATTTGCCGTCGGGCCTCAGAAAATCGAGGGTCCCATCCTTTCTGACCTGGGAGAGTCTCCTGGTCAGCGCATGGGCAAATACGATGGGCATGGGCATCAGGACATCGGTTTCGGTGCAGGCGTATCCGAACATCAGTCCCTGATCTCCGGCTCCTCCCGGATCAACACCCATGGCGATGTCCGGTGACTGTTTGTGGATGGAGGTAATCACACCACACGACTCCCAGTCAAACCCCATGTCTGAACTGTCATAGCCGACATCCCTGATCACTCTTCGGGCCACATCCGGGATCTCGATGTAGGTCTTGGTGGTGATCTCGCCCGCTATGATGACGAGCCCGGTCGTGGCAAGGACTTCGCAGGCAACCCTGCCATCGGGATCCTCCGCGATGATGCTGTCGAGGATAGCGTCGGAAATCTGGTCGCAGATCTTGTCCGGATGTCCCTCCGTGACCGACTCCGAGGTGAAAAGGAATGTCGTCATGCTCATCGGTTAACTCCCTTCGGATTGTCGCCCATTGAAATAAAACCAACAGTTATCAGAATTCCATTTCCTTAACAAGGAGCCTCCTTTTCAATCCCCTTTTTTTCTTCGAAGCCAGCGTTTACAAGGGTGCTGAGGATTTCAAGGGCCTGCTCCTCATCCTGTCCATCCACCTCGATCTCAACCTCTTCCCCTTTGGCTGCCGCGAGAGTGAGAATCCCCATGATGCTTTTGCCGTTCACACGGTTCGACCCCTTTTTCAACCACACCTGGCTCTTGAACTTGCAGGATTCCTGGACGAACCGGGCCGCTGCCCTGGCATGGAGCCCAAGCTCATTGGATACGACAACCTTTACATTGACCATGGCAACCTCATCCCTACCTCCAGAAAACCCAGGACCAAAGCCGCAGTGAGGAGGCATCCCAGAACCATCATGTTGTTGAATTTCAGGACGAAAAGCAGAACACCCAGAACGAAAAGGCCCGCAACAAACCACGGCGCCCCGGAACCAAGGGCGACTCCCGCCAGGATAAACCCGCACGCCGGAAGGATCAGGCCTCCCAGAAAAACCGAGATGATTTTCCTTAACCGGCTGGAAAGCCCGCCTAATGGTTCTTCCTCCCGGGTGTATCCGGCGGCAATTCCGGACCACCTCTCCTTCAGGTGGATCGAATTATAAAAAAGTAAAAAGACCGGAGCAGAGGCCCAGGGCCAGAAAAAGGAAACGCCGATACCTGCGAGAATGGCCCCAGGCCGGACCCTTGCCCAGAAGAGACCATCACCCAGGGCCCCGAGGGGCCCCATGAGCCCGTCCCTGGCCCGAACACTCTCTCTTCCCTTCCCTTCCTGCTCCATCCGGGCCACGACGCCTGCCACATACCCTGCGAGGAAAGGATGGGTGTTGAAATAGCCCATGTGCCGCCGACAGGCATTCTGAAAGCCGGACTGGTCCAGTTTCCGGAACCAGGGGATCAGGATGAAGAGGAACCCCAGCCCCTGCATCCTCGGGTAATTCCAGGCCCCCTGGATGGCCAGGGACCGAAGAAACATGGCGGCCTGATCCCGGAAAGAAAGCCTCATGACCTGCCTCATACCAGTCCCGCCAGAAGACCGAAGAAAACCCCGGCCGCGAAACCTATCCACTCCTTCCCCTTTCTGAGGCGGCGGCTGGAAAGAGCAGCCAGGCCGGTCAGGATAGGCACCAGTGCCGCTGCGAGAAGAAGACCCGGCAAGGCGGGTAATTTTTCCGCGACGACCGCGGCCATGGGAACAAGGACCGCGCTGGAAAGGAGAAACGCCAGAAAATTGAAAAAACCCGCCTGAAGGATGGCCAACACCATCTGGATCTGGACAAGATCCAGCCTGCCGAGACGGACGTAAGCCTCGGCCCGGCTGAAGATCCGTTCGTTCACGCGCCTCCAGCGATTATCCGCCCACCGGTCTGCGACCACCGAGGGGAGGGAAACCACGAGGGCGATGGGGAGAGCGGATCTTGGGACCTGCCCCGTACCGATCACGACGACAGAGAGCAGCGCCGGATACAAGGCTTCCAACGGAACAAAAGACCCCACAGGAAGAGAATCCAGAAAAAGAAGCTCGAAAATCAGCCCTATAAGGACTCCTTCGGCCGGGCAACCCATCAAAAGCCCGAGAAGGGGGGCGGCAACCATGGGCCGGGAAAGCTGGAACTGCCCGAAAGCAGCTCGATCGATGCTGATCACGCCGGTAAAAAGGGAAGCAAAAAATATCGGCACCACCAGGTCCATCATATCAGGCCCTCTAATTTGACGATGAAATCCATCAGGTCAAAGGGGCTGCTGTCCGGGACTTCGCGGGCCTCGACTTTCACTCCTTTTTCGGAAAGATCACGGACTATCTGGATATCTTTCCTGTTAAGAAAAATAGCAGGCGTCACTTCCAGGCCCCCCCGGACGTGATGAAGATTGCCCAGGTTGACCCGATCCAGATGGACCCCCATCCTGACCGCGTCAAGAACGTCTCCGAGATCCTCGAAAAGGATGAGCATGTTGACAGACACCATTTTCCTTAGAGCTTTTCCAAGGTCCCGGATGGGAACCACCACAAGGAGAAGATGGTCCGGGACGATCAATCCAAGGAGGCGACACCTATACGGGTCATCGGAGATCTCATCGTTGGCCACGATGACCGCTCCGGCATGGACATGGGGTACCCAGGTTTCGATGATCTGCCCATGGACAAGACGATCGTCCACTCTGGCAAGAACAACAGACACTGTCATTCACCTGTCAGGTATTCGGTCGCCACCTTGATATGCTCCCGGCCGTAATCCCGGAGAAGAACAGCGGCATCATGCAGGGAAGCTCCTGAATCCATGGAGAAAAGCTTCGTGAGCATGGGAAGGTTTACTCCCGTCACAACCTCGACATCCTTCCCGGAAAGGAAAGAAAGGGCGATATTCGATGGGGTCCCTCCAAACATGTCAACGAGCAGCATCACCCCTTTGGGCCCCTTAACTTTTTCGATGGCCGCCGAGATCTTTCCCCGCACCAGTTCCACATCGTCCGAGGAATCGATGGAAACGCTCTCGATCCCTGATACGTCCCCGGTGATCATTCCACAGGTTTCACGAAGGGACCGTCCCAAGTCCCCGTGGGCGACCACAACCACTCCAAAATCTTTCACCATCCTCCTATCCCTCCGGAAGATCGCGGTGCCTGACCTGCACCCAGACCGGCCCCCGATCCACGAAAAATCGCGAAATGTCCTCTACGATCGCCACCGAACGATGCCTTCCCCCGGTACAGCCGATGGCAATTGTCAGATAGCCTCGCCCTTCCTCAAGGTATTTCGGAAGAAGAAAGTCCAGAAAAGAAACCAGTCTGTCTATGAACTCCCTCGTTTCCGGCGCACCGTCGATGAACTGCCTCACCTCGGGGTCGCGTCCATCCTTTTCCCGAAGCCCGTCGACAAAGTACGGGTTGGGCAGGAAGCGCACATCAAACACCAGATCAGCTTCCTTTGGCACACCCGACCGGAAAGCAAAGGAAACAAAGGAGAGAAGCATCTTGTCTCTGTCCTTCACGGCTCCGAAACGATCCCTCATGAGCTTCCTTAGGTCATGGGGACTTAGTCCCGTAGTATCGACCATGATGTCCGCAGCCTGGTGAAGTGGTTCGAGGATCGCCCTTTCCCGTTCAAGGGCTTCAGGAAGGGAGAGGGAGGGGTCGAGGGGATGGGCCCTCCTCGTTTCGCTGAACCTTCTTTGCAGGGTTTCCAAAGAGGCGTCAAGAAAAATCAGCGCTATCCTGACCCCTTTCGACTTGAGGGAGCGGATCGCCCTGGGATACCTCTGGACCGTCTCTTTTCCCCTGATGTCCATGACAATAACGGCTCTGGAAAACGGGGGGTCCGGCTGGGAACCCAGATCGACGAAGGCAGGCAGAAGATCGACGGGAAGGTTGTCTACAGCATAAAAACCCATGTCCTCGAGGGATCTTAAAGCCGTGGACTTTCCGGACCCGGAATATCCTGAAATAATGAGGAATTCCGTGTCAGTCATTGGGGGCTTTCCCGATCCGGCTTTTCTTTTTCACGGAGTATCTCGTTAAGATCCTTCTCGAATTCCCTGGCAGCATGGAATCCCATCCTTTTGAGAAGATGGTTCCTGGCCGCGACTTCCAGGATCAGGGTCAGATCCCGGCCAGGACGGACCTGGATCTCGAGATGGGGAACCTCGACATCGAGGATGGAATAACTTTTTTCATCGAGACCGAGACGTTCGATCTTCGCTTCCGGCTGCCACCGGACGAGCTCGACAACCAGGTCGATCTTCTGTCCCACCCGGATGGAGGAAACACCGAAGAGGTCCTTGATGTTGATGATTCCCAGGCCCCGGATCTCCATGTGGTTCCGGATAAGATCCGCGGCATGGCCAACGAGGATACCAGGAACTTTGTTCCGGATCACCACAAGATCGTCCGCTACGAACCTGTGGCCCCTTTCAATGAGTCCGAGGGCACATTCACTCTTGCCGATCCCGCTTTCACCAATAATGAAGATCCCCACGCCGAAGACATCCACAAGACATCCGTGCTGGCAGACTTCAGGCGCGAGAATATCTTCAAGATAATTAACGATGTTCCGGATCAGGACGGAAGAGGAATGCGGACTCCGAAAAAGGGGCAGGCGATGCTTTTCGCAGAGAACCGGAAGGCATTCCGGAGGATCCAGGGACCGTGTGAGGATAAGGCAGGAGACATCCGAAGACGCCAGTTCTCCCAGCCTCCTTTCGGCCAATCCGGGATCAAGGGTCTTTAGAAATGAAAGCTCGGTCTGCCCAAGGATCTGGATTCTTTCTTCCCGAAGCTGATCCAGGAATCCTGCAAGGGCAAGGCCTGGCTTCTGAATCCTGGGTGCACCAATATTCCTGTCCATGCCCTCGGAGCCGGCAAGGACCTCCAGACCGAGATCCTCCCGGTTCTGCTCATAAAAAATGCGGACATGGATTCCGGTCATTCTCGGATGTTAAAACCTTTTAAAAAATGTGGTCCCAAAGTTCCTGAACCTGCTACGGACAATGAATCCCGGGCAATGAGCCCGCTGACAGGCCAAAAAAAGATTTTCTTTTCCATTCTGGGGGTTCCGGCAGTCCGTGTCAACAATCCAGCGGGGTTTCCCGATGGAAATCCTCAAGAAATCCCCTCAAGGACCCTTCGGAAACGAGGATTCTAGCCTCCGTCCGCATTCAGAATCCAGGATGCCACCCGAGAGGGGAACGATCCACGGGGTCGTGCGGGACCGGGAACAACAAGAGTCTATTCACTTCTCCCCAGGCGAAAACCCAGAGCGTCGGCCCAGACGCAGCCGAGGAGAAGATCGTTATAGCGGTTGGTACACCGGGAACTTTCAGCGAAGTAGCCCCAACGTCCCCCCCTCACGACCCGATGGGCTCCCCTCGAGGGACCCAAGGGGTTAACAGAAGGGCTTTTCGAATAATAGTCCAGGCCATACCAGTCCGAACACCACTCCCATACATTGCCACTCATGTCATGGATTCCCAGGCCGTTGGGGGCCTTCGTGCCAACCGGACGCGGCCCCGGCCGCCCCGAGTTCAGGAAATGCCAGGCCACCTCATCCACATTGTCGGAACCGGAATATCTCTCTTTTTTTCCACCGCTGCGCGCCGCGTATTCCCATTCCGCTTCGGTCGGCAGTCGATATTTCATGCCTGTCAGGAAGTTCAAGCGCCGGATGAACTCCTGCACCTCTTCCCAGGTCATATTCTCCACCGGGAGATTGTCCCCGACGTACCTGGAGGGGTTGCTTCCCATCACGGCCTTCCACTGGGCCTGGGTCACTTCATATTTACCGATCCAGAACTCCGACAGGGTAACCTTGTGAATGGGAATTTCATCCACGTTCCCCTCCCCGAAAACATCCCCCATTTCAAAAGTGCCCCCGGGGACCTTCACAAAATCCCATTTCAGGCGGCAGATCTCCTCCAACCTCTGCCTTCGCTCCTCCTCGGTAATAAGGAATTCTTTTCCCTCGAGGACCTCCTGATTTCCCCTGAGAAGTTCTGAAAAAACCGGGTTTACCCAACCCAGCAAAAGAATAGCCGCCAGGACCCCCGCGGCCCAAAGGAGACTCTGGATCCTGCTCACAGTCGGGGCCTTCCTTCCGCCGATCCTTTTCTTGAAAAGGATCCTGCACACTGATCAGTTTCTCCTCGCCCGGGGATAGGAATTTTCCAAAAAAAACAGGGGCTAACACAGTTTCCCGTCAAGCCCCGTTTTCTTCCATGTTCGACCCGTGAGATCAGGCATCTCCCGAAGAGAGGGTTTTATTGCCGCTCATCCTCCTCACGGATGACCTTGAGCAGGTCCTCCCGGTCCCGGGTATTCATGAGGGAGGCCCTGCATTCCGGATTCTTGAGAATGCGGGAGATCCTAGCAAGAGCCTTCAGGTGAATGCCGGCTGAATCCTCCGGAGCGACAAGGAGGAAAAACAGGTTTACCGGTTTTCCGTCATGAGCATCGAACTCAACACCTTTTTCGCTGTGTCCGAAAACCAGGAGAATTTCCTTCAGACCAGGAAGCCGCCCGTGGGGGATGGCAACCCCGTGCCCGATCCCCGTGCTGCCGAGCATTTCCCTGTCAAGGAGGATCTGAACCAGTTCATCGCCGTCTTTCACCTTCCCAGCCTCGGAAAGGTGCTCCACCATCTCCTTGAGGACATCCTCCCGGGTTGAAGCTTTAAGGTCCGGTAGAATATCCGCCTCTGTCATGTAATCCGTTATCCTCATCTTTGACCGCCGTCCTTATGGCTGCAGCTGAGGCTGAATCAGCCCGAAGTGACCGTCATCCCTGATATAGATGACGTTGAGACTGTTAGTCTCAGCATTGTTGAAAAGAAGAAAAGTCTTGTTTAAAAGCTCCATCTGCATCAGAGCTTCATCGACACTCATCGGTTTAAGAATAATCTCCTTCTGGGGAATGATCTCGGGTTGCCCTCCGGGAGGGGCTATCTCCGTGAGGACCCGGTGACTTGCCCGGTATTCCCTCAGGGCTTCCCTGTTCCCATGTTCCACGATCTTGTCGCGGAATTTCTTGACCTGCCGGTCGAGCTTGTCCATTACCAGGTCAATGGAGGAGTACATGTCATTGGTCTCCTCCTTGCCTTTTATGACGATCCCGTTGGCATGGACAGTAACTTTTACCACGTGGCGGTATTTTTCGACAAGTAAAACAGCCTGGGCATTAATAGGTTCTACGAGGGGCTTGAGGACTTTTTCCAGTTTTTCCACGGTATAATCCCGCAGGGCGTCACTCTGCTCCATCTGCTTGAATGATACTTCGATCTGCATGGCCGCCAGACCTCCTTTGAGAAAGCTTTGGACCTAATCACAGAAAAAAACCAAAGTCAACCCGGGCCCTTTTCGAGGCCGGAGGGTTTACGTCAGTGGTTTTTTTTCCTCCTCGAAGAAGGAAGAATGCTCATCGCCTCCCTGTATTTGGCCACTGTTCTCCGGGCGATGTCGATCCCTTCAAGCCTCAGCATTTCAGCGATGGCCTGATCGCTCATGGGCCTGGTTACATCCTCTGCCTTGATGATATCTCTTATCTTGGCCCGAACGCTCTCCGAGGCGAGCATTTCCCCTGACAGGGTCTGGATCCCGGGATTGAAGAAAAACTTCAGCTCGAAAAGGCCCTGGGAACAGTGAAGGTATTTCTGTGTCGTGATGCGGCTCACCGTCGATTCGTGCACCCCGATATCGTCGGCCACGTCGCGAAGGACCATTGGCTTGAGATACCTGACCCCTCTCTCAAAAAAATCCCTCTGTTTATCAAGGATGCTCCGGCTCACTTTATAGATCGTTCTCTGCCGCTGATCGATGCTCTTGATGAGCCAGGAAGCGGACCGGACCTTTTCGACGAGGTATTCCTTGTCCTCGGCGCTCATGGTGGACCCCTTTTTTAAAAGCTCCCGATAATAGCTGTTGATCCTGAGCTTTGGCAGTCCGTCGTCGTTAAGAAGGATGATCCAATCCTCCCCCATTTTCATGAGGTACACATCCGGTGATACGTAGATGGCTTCCCGGCCTCCAAAGGGCCTTCCGGGTTTGGGCTCCAGTTCCTTTAACAGGTCTATGACCCTGAAGACCTCGGAAACGGGCATCCCTCTGGTTTTGGCAATTTTCTCAAAATCTCCCCTGGCGACCTCATCCAGGTGCCCCTGAACGATCTCTTCAAGAAGGGGATCGGAAATGCCCAGCTGCCTGATCTGGATGAAGAGGCACTCCACCAGATCTCTTGCCCCCACCCCGGGAGGATCGAAATCCTGGATGATCTCAAGGGCTTTCGGACCCGCTGCCATGACCTCCTCACCGTAAGGTGAAAGGATCTCCTCGAGAGGACAGGGAACATAACCATCATCTGTCAGGTTCCCGATAATGACCTCGCTCGCGATCCGTTCCGGGCCCTCAAGGCTGGACATCCTGAGCTGCCAGAGGAGGTGTTCACCCAGGGTGGTGGGGGCTGTGACCATGGACTCGAAGGATGGATGTTCCGAATCTTCCTTCCCCTGATAAGGAAGGTTCTGACCGGAATCAAGGTAGGACTCCCACTCGGAAATATCGCTGGGGATGGACAGCACATCGACCTCTTCTTCCCGGTCGGAACTGCCTGTCCCGGTGTCCTGGCTCTCATCAGGAACCTTGTCGATGGAGACTTCGGTATCCCCCTCGGCGGAGGCATATTCATCCAGGAAGGGGTTATCCAGCATCTCCTGCCGGACGATCTCCACCAGTTCCATCCTGGACAGTTGCAGAAGGCGAATGGCCTGCTGCAGTTGCGGGGTCATAACAAGCTGCTGAGTCTGTTTCAATTGGAGCTGAGTCTTGATGTCCAATGCGCTATTCCCTTTCCCCGCTGGAAATAATTGAGGATTGAGGACTGAGAATTAAGAATTGAGTAATGAAGACCGTGACCTTTCTTTTCATTACGGGTTTGATGGTTTTCCTATTCTCAATCCTCAATTGTTTTTACATCCTGAAGCCTTCCCCGAGATAGATCTCCCGGGCCCTCTCACTTTTCAGGAGAACCTCCGGCTCCCCTTCTTCGAGGATCACCCCTGAGGCGAGGATATAAGCGCGGTCCGTGACCCCGAGTGTTTCGCGGACGTTGTGATCTGTGATGAGAACCCCCAATCCTCTCTGGCGCAGCTGCCTGATGAGGTTCTGAAGCTCCTGGACCGTAATGGGATCGATCCCCGCAAAAGGCTCATCGAGAAGCAGATAGGCCGGCTCCGAGACCAGGGCTCTGGCGATTTCTACCCGTCTCCGCTCACCCCCGGACAGGGAAGCACCCAATGTCTTTTCCAGGTGCCCGATCCCCATGGACTCCTTCAGATCCTCGAGGAGACCGGGTCGGTCCGGCTTTTTCACCCCGGTGGCCTCCATCACCGCGAGAAGGTTGTCATCCACGGTCATCCCTCGGAAAATGGATGCCTCCTGAGGGAGGTACCCGAGACCGACCCTCGCCCTTCGGAAAAGAGGCCATTCGGAGATGTCCTTCCCATTAAGGAACACGGCTCCGCTCGTGGGCCGGATCAGACCGGAGATCATGTAAAAAGTCGTTGTCTTGCCCGCCCCGTTGGGACCGAGCAGGCCCACCACCTCTCCAGGGGAAAGGTTGATCGAGACATCCTTGACAACAATCCGTCCACGGTAGGATTTGGTTAGGCATCGCGCCTCAAGCCGTGGCACCCTCATTCCTCCGGGCCGGCAAATTCGGCCCTGACCTGACCATTAAAATCAGCGGTCCCTTCGTCCAGCCGGTACAGGATTCGCTGGGCGCTGATCATCGCACCTCCCCTTTCCAGCCGGGGAGAACCGCTCAGTTCGACCATTCCCTTTTCCATATCAATACGAGCCTGGTCCGCGGTTGCCTTGTCTTCACCACTCTTGATGACAACACTGCCCCGGGCTGTTCCCCCCAGGATCCGGGGAGGATCATCCTCCGAAATCTTCAAGAGAAGGGAATCGCATTCCATCCTCGCACCCTCAAACTCCACGAGAACCCGCCCCTCGAATCGAATTTCCCCGGACTGATCCAAAATACGCAGGGAATCCGAGTTGATCCGGACACCATCCACCGCGTCAACGGCCTGGGCCCTTGCGGAGCAGACGCAAAAGAAAAGGATCACCGGGATCGCAAGGAGGTTTTTCAGGGCTTTTCCCCTTTCAGATCGAGAATCGTTTGGACTCCCCCCGTAAAGAGAATGGCCCTTCCATCGATTTCATACAAGGCCCTATCTCCATTAACCAGGATCGCCGGGCCGGCCATCTCCACTTCTTCCCGTATTTCGAGGGTGGCGCCCGACCCGTCCCATCTCACCTTTCCGGCCTTCAGGACAAAACCTCCCCCGTGACGGGCGAGCACATGACCCTCCAGGTCAAGAACCAGTTTTTCCGGATCGTAGTGCCCCTTGTCGCTGACGACGCTCAATTCCTCCCCCGTCCGGGTGACCATCCGGGCTGAGACAGCGTCCAGGATCACCCCTTGCTCCTCCTGGAAAACCGCATACCGCGCTTCGATGGTCCACGGTCCCCGCACAGTGTCCTGGACAAAGGAAAAACCGGTGATCGCGACTTCGGATGCGGCGGCCGTTCCCGGCACAAGAAAAAGGACCAGGAACAAAAAGAAGAACATTCCAGGCCCAGCGCCCCGCTTGGCCTGAAGATCATACGAATCTGCAACGACCATAAGAAAAGACTAACACAGAGAGGGACGAAAGAAAAGAAAATGGCGTGATTGTTGCATAGATGGGTTTTGTTTTGAAAAACGGAGGGATCCTAAAGGCTTTTATTTCCCTTTCCCGGGACATCAGGGGACCTCACAACGGGACCGGGCCAGACCCGCGTCACGGTCCTTCATCCGGCTTGCGATAACGGGCCATGACCTTCTCCCATGACCCCTGAACGGAGAGAATGAACTGGATCATCTCCCGGACGGCCCCTTCCCCTCCGCGGGCGCGGGTCACAAAAGGTACCATGGCGAGGACTTCGGCATCGGCATCCGATGGGGCACATCCTAGCCCTACGGCCTTTAAAACCGGGAGATCGACGACATCATCTCCCATGTACGCGGTCTGCTCAGGGGTAAACCCCGTTTTTGCCAGCAGGACTTCCAGGGTTTGAGCCTTGTCCAGAGCATCCTGAAAAACCAGGGTGATCCCGAGTTCGTCCGCCCTGCGGGCAACAATGGAACTCTGCCGGCCGGTGATAAGAGCGACCGTCATGCCCGCGCGCATGGCCAGCTTCACGGCGTGACCATCCCTAACATGAAAGGATTTGATCTCATCCCCCGAGGAAGTGAAGGTGATCTTCCCGTCGGTGAGGACCCCATCCACATCGAGGGCAATGAGCCGGACCTTTACCGCGGCCTCGGCAAGCTTGTTGTCCGGATCCTGTCTCTCCATATCTCCCTTCCCGGAACAGGCTATCTAGGCGATGCCCGATTTCAGGATATCGTGCATGTGCAGGACTCCAGCCACGCGCTGGGCTCCATCCACAACCACGAGGGCGGTGATAGCATGTTCCTCCATGACCTGAAGGGCTTTGGCTGCCAGAGCCTCCGGGGCGATGGTTTTGGGATTTCGGGTCATGACATCCCCCGCCATAAGGGAAAGGGGGTCGGCCTCTTTTTCAATAAGCCTTCGCAGGTCGCCATCGGTGATCACGCCGAGGAGCCTTCCGTCCCCTTCCACAACCGTGGTGAATCCAAATTTTTTGGAAGTGATCTCGAACAGGGCGACTTTCATCGGTGACCCGGGGGAAACCTGAGGGATCTCTTCCCCGAAATGCATGATATCCGAGACGGTCAGGAGACGTTTCCCCAAGGCCCCGCCTGGATGAAAGAGGGCGAAATCCTCCTCGGAAAAGCCCCTCATCTCGAGGAGTGTAACGGCCAGGGCATCGCCCAGGGCCATCGTGACAACCGTGCTCGCGGTGGGAGCGAGCCCCAGGGGGCAGGCCTCTTCCCTGACGGAGATGTCCAGGACCACATCCGCCCTTTTCGCCAGGGTGGAATTCATCCTGCCGGTAAAGCAGATGATGGGAACCCCCAGCCTTTTAACCGCAGGGAGGAGACGGATCATTTCATCCGTTTCCCCGCTGTTCGAGACGGCGATCAGGATGTCCCCTTTTGTGAGCATTCCAAGGTCACCATGCCCCCCCTCGGCAGGATGGAGGAAAAGAGCTGGTGTCCCGGTGCTCGCGAAAGTGGCCGAGACCTTCCTGCAGACGTGACCGGACTTCCCCATCCCGGTAAAAACCACCCGGCCCTTGCACGCGTAAAGCAGGTCCACCGCCCGCGTGAACTCCTCTCCAAGCCTCTCCCGTACCGCTTTTATGGATCCCTCCTCGATGGACAGCACCCGCCTGGCGATATCGATGGCTTTTTCCCCGTTTTCAATGGTTTTCAAACGTCCTCCTCCAGAAAAGACCGCCTGATGGAAAGGATCTGCCGCAGGAGCCCTTCCAGGCGATGAAGCGGCCACATGTTCGGACCGTCGCAGGGGGCTTTGTCCGGATCCGGATGGACTTCCATGAAAACAGCGTCGACCCCGCAAGCAACGGCCGCCCGGCAAAGATAGGGGATGTATTCCCGCATGCCTCCGGAAGAGGAACCAAGCCCTCCCGGTAGCTGCAGGCTGTGGGTCGCGTCATAAACGACCGGAACGCCCAACCCCCTTATAACCGGGAAAGACCGGAAATCCACGACAAGGTTATTGTAGCCGAAAGTCGTTCCCCTCTCGGTGATGATGAGGCCGGTCCCCGGGCGTACCTTCCCCACGATTCCTTTTACATCCCAGGGGGAGAGGAATTGCCCTTTTTTTACGTTCACCGGTTTCCCTGTTTCGGCGACAGCCGCGAGAAGGTCGGTTTGCCGGCAAAGAAAGGCGGGAACCTGCAGGAGGTCGAGGACCATGGAAGCTGGAACGGCCTGGTCGGGGGCGTGAACATCCGAGGTGACCGCGACCCCCGTTTCCTCCTTGACCTCAGACAGGATATCCAGGCCTTCCTGGATGCCGGGACCTCTGAAGGAATCCACGGAAGTCCGGTTCGCCTTGTCGAAGGAAGCCTTGAAGATCAGGGGCATCCCGACCCGGTCGGCGATCTCGGCCAGACGCCGGGCAACATCGAGGGTTCTCCGCCTGTCCTCGATGACGCATGGACCCGCAATCAGGACCAGCTCCGTCCCCCCGATCAAAACCTCACCGACGGGAACAATTCCCTGGGTCGACTGGTTCATTTTTTCCCTTTCCTGTTTTGAAGGCTGGCCCGGATGAAACCGGAAAACAGGGGGTGGGGCTGCCACGGCCTGGATTTGAATTCGGGATGGAACTGACAGCCGACGAACCATGGATGATCAGGATACTCGATCATCTCTACGAGGCGGCCGTCCGGAGACGTACCGGAGATCACCAGGCCCGCCGCGGCCAACCGCTCACGGTAGGCCGGGTTGAATTCCCAGCGGTGGCGGTGCCGCTCGGAGATCCGCACCACCCGGTAGGCGTTGAAGGCGCGCGTCCCCTCCTCCAGGTCGCAGGGATAGGCTCCCAGCCGCATCGTCCCTCCCTTATCGCAGACATCCCTTTGTTCCGGGAGCAGATCGATGACCGGGTCGGGGGTCTCGGGGGTGAATTCCGAACTGTTCGCTTCGGTAATGCCCGCGGCGTTTCTCGCAAACTCCACAACAGCCAGCTGCATCCCGAGACAGATCCCGAAATAGGGGATCTTTCTCTCCCTGGCAAATCCCGCGGCAAGGATCTTTCCCTCTGTCCCCCGATGGCCGAAGCCTCCCGGGACCAGGATCCCGTTCGCGCCGCCCAGCAGCTTTTCTGGCCCCTCCTTCTCCAGTTCCTCGCTGTCGACATAATGGAGATCCACCTGGACATCATTGGCAAGCCCCCCGTGGACCAGCGCCTCGTTCAGGCTCTTGTAGGATTCGACAAGGCTGACATATTTACCCACAACGGCGATATCCACCTTGCCCGCAGGGGGATTCTGGACTTTTTCAACGATCCTTTCCCAGATGCTCAGGTCAGGGGCGCGGGTCCACATCCTGAGGTGCTCTATGATCCGATCATCCAGCCCCTCCCCGTGGAAGGCCAGGGGGACCTGATAGATGGAATCCACATCCAGGGCTGTGATAACGGTCTGGGGAGTGACGTTGCAAAACAGGGCGATCTTTTTTTTCAGATCCATCGCAAGGGCCCGGTCGGTCCTGCAAAGGAGTATATCCGGCTGGATTCCGATTTCCCTCAGCTTCTGTACGGAATGCTGGGTTGGCTTTGTCTTCAGTTCCCCGGCGGCGGCTATGTAGGGAACCAGCGTGAGGTGAATGTAAATGACGTTTTCCCGCCCGACATCGCTTTTAAATTGCCTGATAGCCTCGAGGAAGGGGAGACTCTCGATATCACCCACGGTGCCGCCAACCTCGCAGATGAGAACATCCACGTCGCAAGCGGCCCCAAGGATCATGGACTTGATCTCGTCGGTGATATGGGGAATGACCTGGACGGTGCCCCCGAGGTATTCGCCCTGCCTTTCCTTGTTGATCACGGAATCATAAACCCTTCCCGTGGTAAAGTTGCTTTTTCTGGAGGTGGGGCAATGGGTGAATCGTTCGTAATGCCCCAGATCCAGATCGGTTTCCGCCCCGTCGTCGGTCACGAAAACCTCGCCATGCTGGTAGGGGCTCATGGTTCCGGGATCCACGTTGATATACGGGTCCATTTTCAGGTTGGCCACCGTCAGCCCTCTGGACTCCATGAGGGCGCCGATGGCCGCTGAGGCCAGGCCCTTACCCAGAGAGGACACAACACCGCCTGTCACAAAGATAAACTTGGTCCTCATTTTTCCTCCGTAGTCCACGCGGGACGTTTTCCGGCTTCGCGCCCCGTCTTTTTCATGATCCTTTCCGCCCGCTCGATATCCTCCGGCCGGTCAATCCCGACTCCCTCAAAACCATCGACCCTGACCACGGCGATCCTCATCCCGTTCTCGAGGGCCCTGAGCTGCTCCAGATCCTCCAGTTTTTCCAGGTCACCGCGGGGAAGAGCCACGAATCTCAAAAGGGCCTTTCTGGAAAACGCGTAGATCCCGATGTGACCCAGGGCTTCCCCCGAACCGGGCGCCCATCCCGAGGGAATGGGGGATCTTGAAAAATAGAGGGCGTTTCCCTTTGCGTCCACAACCACCTTGACAATACCGGGATCATGGAAATCCTCCAGGGATCCCAGGGGCCGTGCTGCTGTGGCGATGTCGGGAGGGTCTTTACCAAGGTGGGGACCGATCACGCCTTCGATAACAGACGGATCCATGAGAGGTTCATCCCCTTGCAGGTTTACGATCACCCGGTCAGTTCTTTGCGCTGCGATCTCCCCGAGCCTGTCGGATCCGCTGCGGTGGCCTGGGTCCGTCAGGACGCATGTTCCCCCGAACCCGGCGACTGCTCTCACAATTCGTTCATCATCCGTGGCAACGATAACTTCCTCGACGTTCCTGGCCCTTTCGGCCCTTCGGTAAACGTGCTCGATAACGGGCTTTCCCATCAGCAGGGCCAGCGGTTTCCCCGGGAAGCGGGTGGATCCATACCGTGCCGGGATGACGACCAGAGCCATTCCCCCCCCTCAGGCATCCCTCGCCGCGAGGTACACAAGGCGATCCCGCATCATTTCCGGGGATACGGCGACGGTACCAACCTCTCCGACGACGATCCCGGCCGCCACATTGGCAAGATAGGCCGCCTCAAGCATGGTGAGACCGCCGGATATGCCCAGGGCCACAGTGGAGATGACCGTATCCCCCGCGCCCGTCACGTCGTAAACCTGACGACTGTCTGCAGGAAGGTGGGTCACCTTTCCGGCCCCCTCGAAAACGGTCATCCCCTGTTCTCCCCGGGTGACGATAAGATTTTGGCACCGAAGTTTTTCGATGATCTTCCGGCCCGCCTTGAACAGGTTTTCAAGCCCGTCGATCCTGATCCCCGATGCCGCCGAGGTCTCAATGAGGTTCGGGGTCAGGACCGAAACGTTCTTGTACATGGGAAAGTGGATGACCTTTGGATCCACGGCGATGGGAATCCCTTCTTCCTTCGCCATTAAAATCAGGTCGCGGATCAGGGTCGTGGTCAGGACTCCCTTGGCGTAGTCGCTTATGACCACGCACCCGCAGTCGGAAAGAAAAGATCCGATGGAGGCGGTAAGGACTTTTTCATCGGCCCTCTCGATGGAAGTGGTCACCTCCTTGTCCACTCTCACCACCTGCTGCTCATGAGCCATGACCCTGGTTTTCACCGTGGTCGGCCGCCCGTGGACCGTGAGGATGCCCCGAACCCCGACCCCTCTCTTCTCCAGGTCGCCTATCAGCCACCGGCCCATCTGGTCATCACCCACGACGCCGCAGAGCTCGACGGCCCCGTCGAGGCCCAGGATATTGTTGGCCACGTTGGCCGCCCCCCCGAGGCGAAGGGTCTGTCCTTTCACTCCCACAACGGGGACAGGCGCCTCGGGCGATGCCCTTTCCACAGCTCCCCAGATATATTCGTCGATCATGAGATCCCCGACGACGAGGACTTTCCTCCCGCTGACCTTGGAGAGGAGATCCGCTCCCCTTGAGATAATGCCTTTCATGGCTCTCCCATCTGGAAAAATCAACCGCCCAGGAAAACAGCCTTTCCCCATAAAAACAGATATACGATCAGGACAACGGAGGCATTGGCGTGCTCCTGATTCCGGAAAACCTGCTCCCAGAGAAACTCACCGGCCTTGTATTCGGGGATCCTGAAAAGTGGAATGACCTTGGGAACACGATCTGAATATTCTTTCCAGTGATCCGGGAACAGGCGGGAAAGTTTTTTCTCTTCCCACCGGATGGTGAACCAGTAGACGAAACCAAAGAAAAGAAGGAAGACCACCGCCAGCCGTAAATCAGCCATTGCGACCACAAACCCGCTCGCCAGAGTGAAACTTCCCACATAAAGGGGGTTCCGGCTCAGGCTGTAGGGACCCGTCACCGTAAGCATCCGGTTTTTCTGAAGGTAGCCGGAAGACCAGATCCTGATGGCGACGCCGATAATTATCAACGGGAGACCCAGAAGAAGGGATCGAGGTATGGGCCTGGCCAATATAAGAAAGATGAGGGCTACCAAGGCCGAAAGCTTGGTGCGGTGATTTTTTACCGTTTTTGCGAAATTGGACAATGAACCCCCCCGAAATTTCGGGTCAGACGCACCCGCGGTAAACTGCCACAACCGACCCTGGTTGAAGCCCGGGTTCTCAGGTGGCCGGGCCCTTCCCGCGACGCGGAGCGCAAATTCAATTTCTTCTTTTATAACTCCCTGAAAAACCAAGAAAATCAATTTTTTATTGTTCGGCTTGATAATATATCCTACACACGGGTATTCTACAAGCGTCAGACGAGGCGCCAGGCGGACCGCATCCCCGATAATACGATACAAAAAATTGACAATCGTTTTCCCGGCAGGACTATGAAGGCATCTGATGAACCCGATGGTCAGACAGCCATTTTCAGAGAAATGAACTCAGACAATCCCATGGGGAAATACAGGCACCTTATTATCCATGATGATGTTTCTCCTGACGGGGGAGGAATCCAGAACATCGCCTTTAATCTGGCCATCGGGCTTGCGCGGAAGGGCGTGCCGGTGGTGGTGGCCGGCAGGATGGAAGGACCGGTGTTTGAAGGCAGCGAAATAGAGGTTTTCGCTCTGAAAAAACCGGTCCGGTCCAAAAACACCAGCGATTGGCGCCTACTGCTGCTCTTTCTGAGGCTACGCGTAAGATACGGGCGGAAAACCATCCTTTATTCCCTGCTCATCAACAACATCAAGGTCTTCAGATGGTTAAAACCCCTTCTCGGCTGGAAGTGCGTCAGCTTCCTGCACGGAAACGAGGTCCTCCGGCTTTCCCGGAGGAGAAAAAACACCCTCGATCGAAACATCCTGGCTTGCCAATGCGTCTTTGCCAACAGCCGGTTTACCAGGGACTATATCCGGAAGACCCGCCCCTATCCCAACATCACCGTCGTGAATCCGGGGATCTCCCCACAGCTTTTTGCCGGGTACTCCGATCCGGATTATCGGGAGAAAGAGAACCTTGGGGAAAAAAAGATCATCCTGATGCTCAGCCGCCTGTCCCGACGAAAAGGCCACGAAACCGTGATCCGGGCTCTTTCAAGGCTCGTCGGGAGGCACCCGGACCTCCTGCTCCTTATCGCCGGCAAAGGCGGATACCGTTCGAAAATCGAGAAGACCGTACAGGATTTTAACCTTGCGGATCATGTGATTTTCCTTGGCAGGGTCAACGAAGACAAGAAGCTTGCCCTTTTCAAGGCCTGCGACGTGTACTGCATGCCCAGCGAGATGCTCCCGGAACAGTTCGAGGTGGAGGGTTTCGGGATCACTTTCGTAGAGGCGGCCGCAATGGGCAAGATCGCCATCGGCTCTGATACCGGCGGGATCCCGGATGCCATCGAAAGCGGCCGCTCCGGGTTCCTCATCGAACCCGGCGACGATGTGCACCTTGAAAAACTCCTTGACGACATCCTCTCGAACCCCGGTAAATACGATGACATGAGGCGGTACGCAAAAGAACGCGCCCTGAAAGATTTTTCCTGGGAGAAACAGGTGGACAGGATTTTTGACCTGGTCACAGAGTCTATCGAGGAAACCTCCTGACATGCCTCAAGCCGGCGCGTTGGAGCCCCGAGAGGAAAGACCTGGAAACACCGGAAGGACCGGTTCAGTGAAAAAGATCCTGATCATCAGGCTTTCGTCCATAGGCGATGTGGTCATGGCTTCTCCCCTCATCGGGGCTTTTGCCCGGACCTGGCCCGGAGCGCGGATTTCCTGGCTGATCGAGGAAACCTCCAGACCCGTCCTGGAAGCCAACCCGCGGCTTGATGAGATCATCGTGTGGGAACGCTTCAAATGGCGAAAACTGTTTCGGCAAAAACGGTTATTTTTTTTGGCCGGGAGAATCCGCTCCTTCACCAGGGAACTGCGGTCCGAAAGGTTCGACATCGTGGTGGACGCCCAGGGCCTGTTAAAAAGTGGGATCTGGGCCTTCCTCTCGGGGGCGCCTGTCAGGGTGGGCATCGGATCAAGGGAGGGAAGCCGCTTCCTCATGACCAGGGTCGTTGACCGCTCAGGGGCCGGCAATGAAATGAGCTCCCAGTACCTGCTCTGCGCGAAGGCTCTGGACCTTGATACCGGGGATTTCCGGATGGAGATGCCCTTGACCCCGGAGGCTGAAAGGTTTGGGGAGGAATTCGCTCGATCCCTGGGCGGACCCTTCGCAGCGTTCTCTCCCTTCACCACACGACCTCAGAAGCACTGGATCCAGGACCGCTGGAAGGAGCTCGCCCGTCAAATAAGAAAGGAAATGGGTCTTGACGTGGTCCTCCTCGGAGGACCGGGAGAAGCAGAACCTGCGGCACGGATCCTCCCTGAGGGGGATCCGGGGTCCGTCAGCCTTGCGGGAAAAACCAACCTCCAGCAGGCCGCGGCCGTCATCGGGAAAGCCTCCCTGCTCATCGGGGTTGATACCGGGTTGACGCACATGGGGTTCGCCCTCGGGACACCGACCGTGGCACTCTTCGGGGCCACACGTCCCTACCTGTCCCTCGGGGATCTGCCGGGTGCGGTCCTTTACCATCCCCGGGAATGCTCCCCCTGCCGGAGGAGTCCCACCTGCGACGGCCTTTTCCCCTGCATGGAGGCAATATCCGTGGATGAGGTTCTCCAGACCGCCGGGGACCTTTTGAGGCCGAAGTGAAAAGCAAGATACGGATCCTGCATGTGGAGACCGGCATGAACCTTTACGGCGGCGCGCTGCAGGTCCTCTACCTTCTCAGGGGATTAAAAGACATTGGCGGTACTGAAAATATCCTGGTCGCCCCCTCGGACAGCCGGATCGTTTCCGACTCTTCAGACTCCGCAAGGATACTGGACGTTCTAATGAAGGGCGACCTTGACCTCGGATTCCCTTTCCGCCTGGCAAAGATCATCAGGGGGGAAGATCCCGACATCGTCCACCTTCACAGCCGCAGGGGCGCCGATGTCCTCGGCGGCATGGCGGCCCGCATGACGGGGAAAAAATGCATCCTGACGAGGAGGGTGGACAACCCCGAACCTTCCCCGTGGGCTCGCTTGAAGTACCGCCTCTACGACAGGATCATCGCAATTTCGGACGGGATCACCGAGGTCCTCGCGGCGGAAGGGGTGCCGAGGGAAAAGCTGACGATGGTACGTAGCGCCGTAGATGCGACCAGCTTCGATGGTCCAGTGCAAAGGGAATGGTTTCGGGAAGAATTCGGCCTCCCTGAAAACGCCCTTTTTTGCGGGACCATCGCCCAGTTTATCCGGCGCAAGGTACATTCCTACCTCCTGTCCGC
>Ga0272443_10000272_pt1 | contig 97320 bp, 131 predicted proteins | sample SSMAcet12_FD_193581 | JGI IMG/M metagenome (GOLD analysis project Ga0272443, IMG submission 193581) | Marine sediment archaeal communities from Little Sippewissett salt marsh, Falmouth, MA, United States - SSM-Acet-12 | ecosystem: Environmental > Aquatic > Marine > Wetlands > Sediment ... | reverse complement strand
TAGGAGGATTGGAAATGATTAAAGAGTGTAACTTCAAAGATGGTAATCAATGCGACTTAACTAGATCATATCCAAGACAGAGAATAGAATGTCCTGGAGAAGAGAACTGTATTCTGTATCAGATATATAAACTGCTACAATCTAAATCTAGTATACCTTGTAATGCTTTCAATGTAGATGAATATATGTTAAGGAATGCGATGATGTCTGAAGAGGATAAAAATAAAGCTAAGGAACAAATGTAGAGAGTATTTCTACCAAATGATGAGTTTACTAGAATTATATGCAGGGAGCATGGGCATATGGCTATAAGGAAAGATAAATATAATGGAAAGTGTCCACATTGTAATGAAGAAGTTGGAGAGTGGGATGGGAGTTGGTTACCATTTTCTTTAAGTATAGAAGAATATGGGAGGTTAAAAGATGAGTGATGATTGGAGTTTGAAAGATAAGCAATTTATGGTTGATGATGGATATGCATTATTATCTTTACATAAAGTTGATAAGAATGGATTATATTCTTCAGAGGACATAGAAACCCTTCGCAAAGAATTAATTAGGGCATGTTTTGATGTGTTTGAAGAACGTGGTAGAACTATATCAGGACATACGTTTAAAAGAATTATTAATAAAAAATTTGGTATAGAAGAATAGTCATGTGTTTATCTAATAAACATGAAGTAGAATATTGTTTATGTAAAAGATGTATATCCTTACGACACAGTAAGGAAAAAGAGGAAAGAAAAATGAAAGAAACGAATAAGGTGTTGCCTATTATTGTTGTATTGGCATTAATATTGGCAAGTATAGGAGCAGTAGGAGTACTATTTTGGAAGAATGAAAAGGGACCAAAAGGTGGTATGGGTCCAGCAGGTCCAGCAGGTATAGTAGGTCCACAAGGACCTCAAGGTGAACATGGTGTTCAAGGTGAAACTGGTGATCAAGGTCCACCTGGACCAAAAGGAGATAAGGGCGACAAGGGTGACAGAGGTCCAAGAGGATTACCAGGAGAGGATTGTAATTATAATGAACCACCAGAAATAAATATAAGTTTCGTTGGTAGTCACTATGGTGGTCATTCATATCATTTCCTAATTAACATTACAGTGTATGATCCAGAAAATAGTACACGCACAATCGACTTATACTTTAAGCACACCGCAGATGATAATTGGATAAGATCAGGATTAACAGGTGAGAATCCAGAAGGTTATCTACAACATTGGGTTAGCGAATCAAACGACGACTATTTCAATGAAGAAGTAATGGTGTTTTTCCCACATTGTTGTGAACCATTATTCTGGCTTGTTGAAGTCGATGACGGTGTGAACATTGCAACAAAGGAAATGATGGCTCTATCTTGTACAATTGAGTAGAGAGGCTATCCTCTCTATTTTCTTTATGTGAAATAAGAGTGTGACATTTATAAAAAAATGGAATAGTGAAAAATATGATAGTAATATTATGGGATAGTTTAAGGATAGACTTCACAGAACCTCTACATGGAATATTTCCAGAGGAATCGTGGAGTTCATATAGAACAATAGCAGGATTTACTGCACCAGTAATTAGTTCTACTATAACTGGTAAAACGCCAGAAGAATTAGGTTTACAAAGAAATAATAGTGACTTTACAGCTTCACTAAATGAAGATGTAATAGATGATATGTTATTCAATCACTTTGATTCATATATAAGTATAGGTAGGTTAATAGGACCAGAAACAAGAACAATGCCTTTACCACCTAGCAGAGTAGGTAACTTTAAATTCCTACCACCAATCAAATGGAATGCTGTATCTAATTGGGATCCAGACATATATAGATACTTTGGTATGAAATGGAGTGGAACTTCTCCATACTGGTGGGATTTAATATGGTATCATAATTTTATTACACATGGTAACTTTAGTATATTTGATAGTAAAGGTCATGTAGAGTCACCAGAAATTAAAAATGGTATGCGAGTTATGGAAAGATTATCAAGAAGTAATCCTCAAGCAATGAAAGATTTATATATGCAAGGAGTTAATAACGCCAGACAAGTACTTACTGGCATAAGAGATATATGTGATAACAAAGAAACAGTTATATGCTTTGCAGATCATGGAGAATCATTTGGTGTTATGGATGGAATGGATCAATGTGGTCATTTTCATGGTATGGAAGAACATCCAGTATTAGGCACTGTACCAATATGGATAAATAGGAAAGAAGAAATACCTAAAAACATTAATAATCTAAATCTAAAAGATTGGATAGTTAAGATGTATAATAAGTATGAAAAGAACAACAAGGAGTATCAGGGATGGAAGAAGAAATTGGCAAGAGAGCAAGAGAGTTAGATGAAAAAGAAATGATTTATAGGATTAGAATAGGAACAAAAACAATTATACGACTAATAATTGCTATTTGTATATGGATATCTTTGATATGTTTAATGTGCAAACTACTATAGGTTGAATATGGATAGACCAACTAAAACAAAATACTATTTAGATATTGCTAAAGTAGTGTCAGAGAGATCACCATGTCTTAAAATGAAGGTTGGGGCTATAATAGTAAAAGATGATTGTATATTATCTACTGGTTATAATGGTCCACCTAGAGGAGAACAACATTGTAAAGTTTGTTCTAGACTTAATATAGAGCATGGTGAGTCATACTCTAAAGAATGTCCTAGTGTACATGCAGAAGAGAATGCTATAATTAATGCTGCAAGATATGGTATACCTATTAAGGGAGCAGTGTTATATTTATATACTGGGTCTGGAATAAAACCATGCTATAGATGTGAAAGAGCTATGAAGAATGCTGGAATTATAGGAGTAGTGAATAAATGAATTGTAGAGATTGTATATTAGCAAAAACTAGAACCAATATAGTAGAAGGTTGTGGAAATAAAAATGCTAGAGTAATGTTTATTGGTGAAGCACCTGGAAGAACTGAAGACGATTTGGGTACTCCATTTGTTGGTGGTGCTGGTAAAATACTTGATATTATATTAGAGAAAGTACATTTAAATAGGGAAGATGTTTACATAACTAATGTTGTTAAATGTAGACCGCCAAGTAATAGGAACCCTACTAATGAAGAAATAAAGGCTTGTAGTAAATATTTAGATAAGGAAATAAAAGAAGTCAATCCTGATATTATTGTTCCATTAGGTGTATTTGCCACACGTTATATATTTGATAAATATAATATTGAATATACATCAATGTCAAACGCTAGAGGTAAGAAGTATTCCATTAATGGATTAAAAATTGTTCCATTGTATCATCCTGCTTCACTAATATACAATAAAAACTTACAAGATAAAATGTTTAAAGATGTTGAATTAATAAACACTTGGTAATATGAAAGTCATAAAGAAATTAGGATATAGACAACCCTTTAATCTTAATAAGATTAGGACTGCTTTAATTAGAACTGCTAATAATATTGACATTGATTTCGGTAATGAAGAATGGAAAGAATTAAAACCAAGAATACAAACGAGGTTAGAGCCTGTTATGGAAAATAGAGAAGAAATATTCTTTTGGGAAATAGATGATGTTGTGATTGACTCATTACTTAGATCACGGTTTAAGGATGTCGCAAGAGAATACATAGAAACTAGAAGTGATAATCTAAAGGATAAACTAAATGATTTAGGACTATCACCATTGGCAATGTACTTACTAAAACAAAGATACCTTAGACGAGGATGTAATAATGGGTATATTGAAACAGCAAAAGAAATGATGTGTAGAGTAGGTACAGCCGTTGCTAGTCAAGAAAAAACCCAAGAACTGAGAGAAAAATATACTAATGAATTTAATGATATGCTAATAAAAAGAGATTTCCTACCGAATTCACCGTGCTTAGTATCAGCAGGTGCAGATAGGAAAGGAACATGGTTTGCCTGTTTTGCTTATGCTATGGAAGATTCACTAGCTAACATATTCTCTACATTACATAAGACTGCTAAGACATTTCAATTAGGTGGTGGTGTAGGAATAAGTATAGCCCATCTTAGAGAGAAAGGTTCACCCATATCTGGAACTGGAGGAGAAAGCTCTGGCTCTGTGGCATTCCTTGAACTATTTGATACAATGTGCAAAACTGTAAAAGCTGGTGGATTTAGACGTGGAGCTTTAATGGCTCTTACTAAATATACCCACCCAGATATTAACTGGTTTATACATTGTAAGAGAGATACAAAGAAATTAAATAATATGAATATAAGTGTATTGGTAGATGATGAGTTCTTTAATAAAGTAGAGAATGGGGAGAATATAGATTTAATATCACCTAAAGATGGTGAAAAGAAAGGTGAGATATCTGCTAGACTTATGCTTGAGAGTATCGCAACTAATATCTGGGAGACTGGTGAACCTGGATTACTTTTCTATAATAGAATAAATAAAGATAACCCTACTCCTCACTTGGGTGATATAGAACTAACTAATCCATGTAGTGAATCCACACTACTAAATGGAGAAGCATGTAATCTAGGTTCAATCAATCTAGTTAATCATTTAGATGAAAGTAAGAAAAGTATGGATTGGGATAAACTAGCTAGAACTACTAGACTAGCAGTTAGATTCCTAGATAATATGATAGATGGAAGTCCTTTTCCAGATGAACAAGTAAAGAAAGCTGTACTAGCAACTAGGAAAATTGGAATTGGTGTAATGGGATTCCATGATACAATAATCAATATGGGTATAAAATACTCATCAGATAAAGCAATTGATGTAGCTAGTAAAATAATATCATTTATACAAGACACAGCAGATCAAGAGTCAAAGAAACTAGCAAAGGAAAAGGGTACATACTTAGAATGGAAAAAAGGATATCCAGAAAGGAGAAATGCTATAGTAACTATTCAAGCACCTACTGGTAGTATAAGTCTAATAGCTGGTGTGTCTCCTGGAATAGAACCAAACTTCTATAGGGGATACTCAAGAGTTATTGACGGTAGTGTAGTTAAAGTAGTTAATCAGTTAGCAGACTCTGAATATTTTGAGATTGCTTCCGAAATATCACCAGAGCAACACCTAAAGATACTAGCAACATTCCAAAACCATATAGAGAACTCTGTAAGTAAAACAATTAATGTACCACAAAATACGACAGTAGAAGAAATAAAGAATTTACTAATAAAGGCTCATAAGTTGGGTGTAAAAGGAGTGACTATATTCAGAGAGAATTGTAATAGAGAAGGACTGATAAAGTGTGAGGATTGTAAATTACCAGGAAGTGAAGAAGAATGAGCTATAAATGGAATATTAAATGGGATGGCATACATAGCATTTGTTATAAGTGTAGAAAAACTAAAATATTCTATATACCAATTAATTCTTGTAGTGGAGAACGTAAAGTATGTTTAGATTGTTACACTAAAATGATAGGGATGAAATATGATAGTGATAAGCATTGCTGGGTGTAAGTCTTGTGAGAAAGTCAAAGAATATTTAGACTCAAAAGATATTGAGTATGATGAAGTTGACTTATCTGAGAAATCAAATAGAGAAGCGAGGAGACACTATAGAGATTCTGGGTATAGACTATTGCCAGTCATAGAATGTAATGGCTGGGTAGTAGAAGGTTGTAATATAGAATTATTGGAGGAATATATAAATGGTTGATAAAGAAGAAAATGAAATAGATATTAATAGATGTGTACATATATCATGCAGTAGCGTAGGTACTGAAGTATTGATATCAAGTACCCATGAAGAAGATTCAATGGAATATTTAATAAGTGAAGCTGAGAGATTGGCTGATAAATATAGAAACCATAGGGATTAATATGAAATGCCCCAAGTGTGGGGGAAAGACATATGTTACTAACTCATTCGAGAAAAACGAATTCACTGTCAGATATCGAAAGTGTAAAAAATGTAATAATAGTTTTAAAACCAGAGAGATGAAAGATAGTGATTGGGTCTATAAAGAAGTATTGAGAGAGATAAAGAGGAAATTGAATGAGGTCAAATTGTGAATTGATGAAAACCATACTATATATAGTAAATCATTTAAATACTATATTTATATATATAGTAAGATATGGCTTAAAACATACTTTTATATGTCAAACCCCTAGAGGTAGAGGTGAAAAACATGTCTTCTGAGAAGATTTGGTATTCACCTATATTTAAATTACATAATTATGGATTCTTTGCCAAGAAGCATTCAAACAAATGCTTCCTTGGATATAAACATACTAATGGAAAAGAAGTTACTGTAAATATATCATTTGACACATTTAATGTATTAAAGAAGGAGTGGAGATAATATGTGCAGAATAATTAGAAAATGGTTAAAGAAAATGGATGAGAATCTACAAGACTATTGGAATAGACGTGAGGGATGGTAATGAAAATAAATATGCGTAATCTACTAATACTAATTTGGATTCCTACTATATTAGTAATTACATATATGTGTGCCAGTCAAGTAGATTTTAGAGTAGTGGATACACTAATAGCATTTGGTGTATTGATGTTTGCATTCATAAACATACAATTATTATATAATTATGGTGAAAAATGTCACTAAACGATTTCTTTATGAATTTATGTGAGAACGAGAAGTTTGAGAAACTATGGTATAAGTTCCTTGAACTATGGGAAAAGATTGGAGATAAGATATTAGAGTTTAATCGTGGAGGGAAAACAATATCATAAAACAAATTGTATGTCATGTTGGTTTTATAAAGTGTGCTTCTACTTTCCTACAAAAAGAAATATTTCCAAAGCTAGAAAATACTAAACTATACACACCAGATCTAAATAACTACAACAATCCACCAGAAGATGATATAATCAATATATATAGTCACGAGAATATGATGGGTACTTGTACTACTGGAAAGGTAGAAACTGCATACATTAGAATGGCAAAACTTAAGAAGAGATTTCCTAATGCTAAAATAATTATAGTAATACGTGAAAGGAAGTCTTGGGTATTGAGTATATATAATCAATATGTAAAAGAAGGTGGGAAGTATAGCTTTAGGAAATGGTGGAAGAAGAAGTTTGACATACAGTTTCTTGATACCGTATTGATGTATTATGTTACTACCATATTTGATGATGTATTAATCCTACATATGGATGATTTAAAGAGTGGTAAGTTTGTTAAGAAGTTATGTGACTTTATTGGTGTTCCTGTACCTAAATATAGGAATATAAGGTATGGCAAAAGCCTGTCACCAATGTCACTTCTAATCATAAGAATATTTAACTTGTTTAACATACACATATACAAGTTCTATAGATTATTAAAAGGAACATGGAGGTAAGAAATGAAAATAGATATAGAAGAAATAAAAAAAGTAAATAAGGCACTTGACTCTATTGACGGTTGGGATATCGAAGACTTTAAAGTTTGGGAAACCCAGTCAGGTAAGAATATGGCAACCATTAGGTTAAGGCAAAAAAAGAAGGAGAAACCTGAAGCTGAAAAAACAAACGGTGATGGTACTGGTGCAATGAGTGCAACTATGAATATATCGAATCCTAGTTATGACTATTAATCCAAGAGACATAGATAGGTTCTTTAGAGACATAGAAGAAAGAATAGAAAGAGCAACAAGTGCATATGGTGGATATAAGTATAAGAGAAGGAATAATCCTTACGATGACTATCTACTTGAAGATGACGAATACATTTACTTAACTGTTGACATAAAAGATGAACCAACAGACATAAGATCATATATAGAGAATGGAACAGAACTAATAATAATTATAGATAGTGGATATAATAGACTCCACCTACCTACAGAAGTAGAGAAAGTAGAGAAAGTTACATGTGTTAATGGGGTATTGGATATTAAAATAAAGAAATATGAAAAAGAAGGAGAAGGAGAAGAATAAACCATCAGGTAATGTTGAACTGTCTGAAGAAGAAAAGGAAAGAATAAGAGAAAGATTAATGGAGTTAGGATATTTATGATTGACTTAACATTAGCAATAGCAACTTGTGGTAGACCATTTGCAGTTAGGAGACTATTAAAATCAATAGAGAAATACGTAACTACACCACATAAGACTATTTTACTAGATAACACTTACTACCATGATATGAGTTGGAACCCAAATTATGGTAGCAACATAGATAAGAATATTGAAGTAAACGATAGGTTAATAGGATGTTGTGAATCAAATAACCTATTAGCTGAGAATTGTGAGACTAGATATATAATGCATTTAGATGATGATGTTCATCTACAGAGTGACATAATAACTCCTATGTATGAGAAAATTAAAAACTCTAATTATAGTATCATTGGAACTAGATGGAAAGATGATGGCTATGGAGGATTCAGACCACCAATAAAAAAATATCTTATGGGTTATGACTATGATGGTAATAGGATATTATATAAGTTAACATTAAATGATAATGCACACTTTGAGTGGGTAGAATCAGATGAGTCACTCCATACCATGATTGTCGATAAAGATGTATATAAGAAAGTCAAATGGGATAACAGTTATATATGGAAAGGGGATAGACTAGACTTCTTCTATAATTGTAAGAAGCATAATATAAAGACATTAATATATTTAAGTGACTTTGTAAATCATAGTCCAGTACCTTTTATGTATAAGAGTGTCAAAGAAGAACAAGACTCATTTGATGCTGTAGAGTATTTCACTAAAAAGTGGGGAGTCACACCACTAGTAGGTTGGAATAAATGATAAAACCTGACTTCGTACCTATTGTAATAGTAAGTAATTGGAAGTCTGGTAGTACACCACTACAATTCTTATTAGCTAGAGATTCTAAAATATATAATTTCTTTCCAGATGAAGAAAGTAATTATGATGGCACTGCATTTTGGGTAAGACATAAAGTACATATCCTACATAGAAGATTCGGTAACCACATACCAGAGAAATACTTTAGTCAAGTAGACAGAGATAAAATAATAGAAGAACTTAATGAAAAGTTTGATAATAATTGTGAATATGGACTAATCAAAAGACCACAATTCATATTAAGCATACCATTTATAAAGTGGTTATTCCCTAATGTAAAACTATTAGGTATAATGAGAGAACCAATCCCTACAGCATACTCATACTTTAGAACTAATTATACTAATAATCCTGATGGTAATAATATTAAAATAGGATTAAAACCACCAGGCTGGATAAAGTTTGAGGATAAGCCTCTAATGGAGTACATTGCTTGGGCATATATATATTCATTAAAACTATTGAATAAGTATGAGATACCTTGGGTTACATATGAAGATATGTGTAATAAAACAAATCAAACTATTAAGTATCTTAGTGAATTACTAAGTCATGATTTAAAAATAATATATGAGAACATACCTAATCTTAACTATGTCTACAAGACTGGATGTCAGAGTATGTCTAGAAATAGAGACACAGAAAAAGGTGTACTTAATATACCAAAGACAGATAAGAGAGAAGTACCACCATTTACACAAGAACAAATAGATGAATTGTTCAAATATTTAGACATGTATAGAGATATGGAGGTCGATATATGATACTTATTGTATGTGACTCGTTGAGATATGACTTTGCTAAAGAATATATGGATGATATATTTCTTGAACAGACATTCTCTAAGATACATACATTAGACACTAGAACTCCATTGAATCTACCTACAATGTATACTGGATTACCAAAGGAAGAGCATAAGTCTTTACATCCTTGGGAACCAGTACAGTATGATGACTGTCTGTTTGATCACTTCAAGTCTTGGGTAACAGTATCTAGATATTTGGGTACTGCTAGAGATTATACAGGATTAGAAATGCCTATACATAAGATAATTAAAAAAAGTCCTACCCCATTTATGTATCATCCTTTGCCTTTCAATTCATTTAGTATGAATGATAATGACATATTTGAATGTGTATCATTAAATGAAAGACATAATAATTGGGATTTGATTAACTATTGGTCTTGGATAACTCATACACCATATGGAATAACAAATCAAACATCTAAGACTTGTTCTGCTATAAAAGATGAAAGAAGACTATTAGAAAGATTATCCAAACCCGATAGAGAGAAATGGTATACATTAGGTGTAAAAGAAATGAGAGATAGAATTAGGTCTATAGCTAATATGACTAATGATATAATTATAGTAACATCTGATCATGGTGAAGCACTAGGTGAAGATGGTATATATGGTCATCCTAGATTAGGAGAAGGTGGTAAGTTATATCCACCACTAGCTGAAGTTCCTTTTATTGTAAATAGAAAGGTTAATGTACCAAATGAATTTAAACAAACAGAATTCAAAGATATAGTAGTGAGGTTGAAATATGAATGAAGAAATGTATAATATATTAAGAGGAGCCTTTTTAGGTAGTACACTAACAGCCGTAGGATTCGCTTTATTAATTTTATATGTGGCAAATACATTAAGATAGGACCAGGAGGCTTAAATATGAAAAAAATACACTTTCCAGATATCCCTGAATTAATAATGGGATTATCGACTTGTATCACAGGGATACTCTTGTTAATTGTAAGAGGAAATCCAGATGTGCCTATAATAAGATACCCGTTAGCTATATTTTTCTTTGCAGTTACAATAATTTTTTGGTTTATTTAGGAGGCTGAAAGATGAATAAAATAATAAACTTAGATGAATTAAAATGTCCTGTCTGTGGTAAAAAGATGGTAATAAGAAAGGTAGCTATAACAAGAGATGCGTATTATGGTATGGCTAGTGGAGAAATAATAGGAGGAGAAGCATATACTACTTTTGAAGCAGAGTGTAAATGTGGATTAAAGATGGACTTTAAATCTCCTAACTATGAATGTCAATGGTCAAAACTTTGGGAGGATTAAAGATGAATGAATTATATTTAGTTCAAATACAAACAACAAGTGTATGTAATGCAAGATGTAAGTTCTGTCCATATAAAGATAGTTGGATGATAGACAACACTGGAGTTATGGATATGAAACTATATGAAAAAATATTGAGAGACATAAATGACTACAATCCAAATTTCTCTGGTAAGTTTTGTCCATATTTAATGAATGAACCATTTGCTGACAGACATCTAGTAGAAAGAGTCAAATTAGCATATGACATACTAGAAGATCCATTTATTGCAATATCTACTAATGGAGAACTGATTAGTGACAAAGTGACTAATGACTTATACAAAGTATTTGAGGATAATAACTTTCGTGGTAAGATTGGATTTACTCACTACGGAATTAATAAAGAAACAATAGAGGAAGATATGAAAATAGACTATGACAAATCACTTAAAAACATACTTAATACCATTAAAAAGTTTGAGACTAAAATTAAAATGTCAGTATCCACAAACACATATTCTATTGACAATAAAAACTATACAAGAAATGATAGAATAGTAGTTAGATACTGGACTAAACTATTAGAAAGTGCAGATATCAACCCTAATAATGTAGTGATAATACCAAAAGTTTATCATAATAGAGCTGGTAATGTACATTCTGATGATTGGGAATATAATAGGATAGTCAGGAAAATAGATGCTAGACATCCACTTAAATGTAAAAGAATTAATGAATCTCTACACGTTCTATGGAATGGTGAAGTAGTGCCATGTTGTATGGATTACTTCCATGAACATGTATTAGGTAATTTAAATGAACAAACAGTGAAAGATTTATTCAATAGCATTGAATATAAGGAATTTGCTGATATGGTATCTGGTAAGAAAGAATCACCAGATAATTTTATATGTAATAGATGCCAAAGTCCTGGTGGATAATGAAGATAACTGATTTAAAGAATAAACATAAGAACAAGCCGTGTTTTGTTATAGGCAATGGTCCTTCACTTACAGAGAAGCAAATAAAATTAGCAAAGGAACATATAAGTATAGGTACAAATGGAATAGTATTTAATGAATGGGATTTTGAACCAGACTACTTTGCTATCAATGACAGAGGCATATTACTAGATGAAGAGTTTTGGAAAAGAATACAAAAACTAAAATGTGAAATAGTTATGACTGAATGGCCATTACTATCTGCAAATAGAATAGGTCTAGAGTTTCCACCTCACATACAAGAATTCTTTAATAGAGTGACAATAGTACCGTCAATAAATAAACCAACAGGATATCCACCTAGAGTTTCAAAACCAGAAGACATATCATTTGATTTAGAGAAAGGAGTATTTACTTGTGGAACTACTGTATTGGATTTATCTATTCCATTAGCTGTGTATTTAGGATGTGATCCAATATACATAATTGGATGTGACTGTACAAACAATGGACACTTCTATGAATATAGAACTGATCCAGATGATAATGGTCCAACAGACAGAACTGTTAGACTCCAATATAGAATATTTGCCAAAAGACTAGAAGAAGATAACATATATGTGTATAATCTCACACCTACAAAATTATCTTGTCCAGGAATAAAGAGATATGAATATTAAAGATTTAGAGAATAAACATAATGGAGAACATTGCTTTCTATTAGGTAGTGGTCCATCATTAAATGATTATGACTTATCTAAACTAAATGATGAGACATTAATTGTAGCTAGCTATTTCTATTTACACAAGAACTATAGAAACTTCAATAACCTATACTATTGCTTTACATCAAGATACCCTTGTAGGAATGGTGTATTACCAGAAGGTTTCTTTAGGAAGTCTATGAGAAATAGAAATGCCAAGTTTTTTTTCGATAGATGTTTTGAGGATATAAATATAGCAAGAAACTATTATCCATCAGATAGAATATACTTTATGGAATTAGATAGGAATAGAGGATATCTTAAAGACGGTGAAGAATTAGTCACTGATGTCTCAAAGCCCACCACTAGATGTGGTACAATAGTAGCTGATATTATGCTACCACTAACATATTATATGGGGTTTAAAACCGTATATGTAATTGGTTGTGATTGCACTAAAACTAAACCCAATCAAGTACCACCACATTTCTATAAGAATGAACAAATGCCACAATCAGTATACAATGTAGTGAAACAATTCACATCTGGCTTTAATATAGAAGAGCTGAACCTTGCTTGGGATGAATGGAGAAAGAAATTTGAAAGTGATAATAGACATATCTATAACCTTAATCCTAAAGGTAATTTAAATGTATTAGAAAGAAAAGACTATGATGAGGTACTCGATGAAATCTCTAATAATAATTCATGATTATAAACAGAATGACAATGTCTTCCCTATTAATATGGGTTATATATCCACTTACTTAAAGGAGTATGACTCAGAAGTAGACACATTCTGTATGGATACATACCACTATACTAATCAACAATTAGCAGACTTTCTTGACAAGAGAGATTATGACTTAATATGTCTTAACTTCCTAGCTCCTAGGTTTAAGGAAACCATTATTGATTTAGCTAAAGTAATAAATAAACACAAAAAGAATGCTTGGTTTGTGGTTGGTGGACATGGTCCATCTCCTATACCAAACTATATATTAGATAAGATAAAATGTGACTGTGTAGTTATAGGTGAAGGCGAACTAGTACTAAAAGACATAGTAGACGATAAACTATCAGATAATAATAAAGTAATATACTATGGTAAGCCAATAAAAAGACTTGATGATATAAAATATCCTGACTGGGATAATTTTCCACTAAAGAGATATGTAGGTAATTTAAAGTTTCCTAATCAAGCAGATGACGAAACTATGTGTAATATGATTTCTACTAGAGGTTGTGTCAATAGATGTAACTTCTGCTATAGACTAGAGAAAGGAATAAGAACTAGAAGTGTTGATAACGTAATAGGTGAGATAAAGGAACTACAAAAGAGATTAGGTAATAAGCTATATATTGAGTTTAGTGATGAGTGCTTTGTATTAAGTAAGAAACGAATGGAAGAGTTTAAGCAGAAGCTGAAAGAAAATAAAATAAAAATAAGTTATTGGTGTGCAGCTCGAGTAGATATGATAAGTGAGGAGATATTACAACTAATGAAAGACACTGGATGTAAATTTATTAACTATGGGTTCGAGTCTATGGATGATAATGTTCTTAAACTAATGAATAAGAATACTACATCTACTGATAATAGAAGAGCTGCAAGACTGACAAAGGCTATTGGAATACCATTTGGGTTAAACTTTATATGGAATAACTTAGGTGATACAAAGGCAAGTCTATGGGAGTCTGTAGAGTTTATTAAGAAATACAATTTCTATGAACACATAAGAACTATTAAGCCTGTTACACCATATCCAGGATGCCCACTATATTATGAAGCAATTAATAGAGGACTACTAGACGGACCAGAAGATTTCTTTAATAGATTTAAGAACTCAGATAGAATAACTGTTAACTATACTTATATGTCAAATTATGAAATGTATAATGAATTGTTTATGGCTAATGCTGATTTATTAATAGATCATTGTAGACATACTGGCATACCTTCTGAAGTATGTCACTCATACATAAACACATTCTATGATTTATACTTTAAGGATAATTATAGTTTTAGAGGATTGAGACATTATGAAAAATCGAAATGATACGAAGATAATCGTATGGATACCTGCAAGAGGTGGTTCTACTCGAATAAAGAATAAGAATATAAAATTAATGAATGGTAAACCACTTGTTGGGTGGGCAATAGAAGCTGCAAAGAATACTACAGCAGATGAAATATGGATAGATTCTGATAGTGATGATATACTTAAGGTAGGAAAAGACTATGGTATTAAATGCCATAAAAGACCAGATAAGTATGCTGGCACATGGTCTATGACAGAAGATGCATTATTATATTTTACTAAGAAGCACGATTTTGATGCTGTAATTATGTTAGAATGTACATGCCCACTAATAAATAGTGATGATATACAAGGATTAATAGACACCTATAAGAAAGGAGACTTTGATAGTGTAACTTTACTAGACAAACGAATGTTATTTATTAATAGATTAGATGGAGAGTATTGCTTTCCAGTTGGCTATAACCCGTATCATAGAATTATGAGTCAAAACTTCAAAGACTCAGACTATACATATTGTGAGGCTGGGGCATATTTAGTTAGTAAAGATTGGTTATTAAAATCAGGTAATAGGATGGGTGGAAGAAATGGTTATTGGATAAAACCTGACTTTAATCACGACATAGACTATATAGAAGATTTTGTAGCAGTGGAGTCGTATATGAATGCGATATAAGGTAATTGGATATCCTAAATGTGGTAATACTTGGCTAAGAATTATGCTAAATAAGCTACTTACTACTAGTGATAGTTATAAGGTAAATCCTGTAGACTATGAATGGACACACACAATTGGTAGCGTAGATAGAGGTAACTCTAGAAAAATATACAAGTCTAAAAAACTTAAAGGACTAAAGAGAAAGAATATTATTATACTAATAAGAGACCCAAGAGATGTAGTAGTATCTCTATATCATCAACTCAATGGTCGTGAATTAAAAAGATATAATCATAATTGTAAGAATATAGATGAGTTTGTTATGAATAGAGAATTTGGTTTTGAGAGAGTTATCAAGTTCTATGAATTAATAAAGAACAGCCTAAAGCATACCAACCACATAATCATAACTTACGAAGACCTAAAGACTAATGGAATAGAGACATTACAGAAAGTATTAAAGTTTATGGGGAAGTCTATTAGTAATAAGGTAGTTGAAGAAGTGTATAATGAATGTTCATTTGACAGACTAAGTGAATTAGAAAAGAAACAACAGATAGAAGATTTACCATTCTTTGGTACAGAAGAAGAGAATATGCTAATGATGAGAAAAGGAATAGTTGGTAACTATAAAAATGAACTGAAAAAGAAAACAATAAAATATTGTAATGATATATTAAAGGGCGTGAATAAAACATTAAATAATTATTTTTGAGGTAAATATATGAATAGAGATTTAAAATGGACAGAAGGAAATGAATTAAAATATTTGAAAGAAGTATTAGAGAACAAGCATAAGAGTAATCCTTTTTGTGATAGACTTGAAAGAGCTATAGCAGAAAAATATGGAGTTGAATATGCTATATCAGTCAATTCTGGTACCTCTGGTCTGCATGCTGCACTAGTAGCTTGTGGAATTGGATTTGGTGACCAAGTAATAACTTCACCATTTACTGTATTTGTAGATGGTTCAATGCCAATTATGGTTGGTGCAGAACCAGTATTTGCTGATGTAGAGTATGACACCCATAATATAGACCCAAAAGATGTAGAAAGTTTAATAACAGATGATACAAAGGCAATAATGCCTATATCTTATCATGGATGCCCATATGACATTGACTCAATTATGAGTATTGCAAAGAAACACAATCTATTTGTAATAGAAGACGATGCACAAGCTATGATCGCTGAATATGATGGTAGATATGTAGGAAAGGATGCTGACATAACTATGCTCTCATTTGAAAGAACCAAACACGTTGCTTGTGGTGAAGGTGGTATGCTTCTTACAAATAATCCTGTATTAGCAGAAAGGGCTAGAAAGTTTGCTGGTATGGGCTTTAAGAACTTAAAAGCAGATACAAATGAAATGTCTGCTACAACACCATTATCCTTTCAAGATCCACACTACAAAAGAAATGACTCATTAGGTTTAAACTATAGACTACCAGAGTTCTGTGCTGCTGTAGCATTAGCCCAATTTGAAAGAGTAGAGGAAAAGGTAAAGTTAAGACGAGACATAGCAGAACTTTATGATAACATATTTAATAAATATAAAGACATATTTGAACCACAGAAAATACCAGGGTACTCTAAAAGTTCATACTTTACATATCCAGTAAAGACTGATTTCACTAGAAAAGAGTGGATGCAATTCCATGATTTTATAGTTAAACAAGGTGGTGATGATTTCTATGGTGGTATGGGAATAGTATATGAGGAACCATACTTTGTTAGCCAAGGATACTACAGAATATGGAAAGGCAAATGCCCCATAGCAGAATTAATACAGCGTGGATTAATACAGTTTAAAACAAACTATAGAACAATATCAGAAGCAAAAAAGAATATAGATAGATTAGAGGAGCTTATTAATATATGGGTAAGTTAAGCGGAAGAGTAATAGTAATAACAGGTGGAACTGGATTTCTAGCTTCACAGTGGGTTGATGCAATTAAAGCAAATGGTGGTATACCAGTAGTGTTAGACAGAGATACAGAAAAACTAAAGGATTGTAATTCACTCTATAATTATAGGTGTGACATAACAGACGAACATGACATACTACTATGTATGGATGAAATACTAGACAAGTTTCGTAGAATTGATGGATTAATAAATAATGCATGTAATAATCCTAAAATGGAAAACAAAAGAGATTACTTTGGTAGACTAGAGGACTTCTCTCTAGACAAATTTAGGAGTGACATTGATGTTAGTCTTGTAGGTTCTTTTCTAGCCACAAAGCACTTTGGTTCTTATATGAATAAGAATGATGGTGGTGTTATAGTAAATGTAGGATCTGAACTCGGACTAGTGGGTCCAGACCAGAGAATATATGATAATCCAAAACCAGTATCATATACTGTATCAAAAGCAGGTCTTATTGGTCTTACTAAATATACTGCTACATACTGGAATAATGTAAGATGTAATCTAGTTGCATTTGGTGGAATGTATAACAACCAGCCAGAGGACTTTCTCACCAAATTAAAAAACCTAATACCTATGAAAAGGATGGCTAATAAATACGAATATAATAATACTATAATATATCTATTGTCTGATGACTCATCTTATATGACTGGTTCAGTTATGGTTGTAGATGGAGGTAGAACAGCTTGGTAGACAGACACTGGAAATATGTAAGGGATAAGGATGATTTGAATGATGAACTAAAAGCTATGTTTGGCTATGCAGATAAAAAACTAGAGATAGAGAAGTTCTTTACAAATAAAATAACTCCATATATACAAAACCAAAAATTAAGAATATTTGAACCCTGTTGTGGGATAGGATATCTTGCTAGTCATCTAAGTGAAATATCACCTGAATCTACATTCTATTGTATTGACCAAACAAAAGAGTTTATAGATATAGCTAATCAAAGATACAAAAGTGACAGAGTAAAGTTTGAGTGTGAGGATGTATATAATATTGAAAATGGTAAGCCATACGATATATCATACAACTTTGCTTCACTAATGATTATACCATACTATGACGAAATGCTTAAGAAGATGTTTGAATTTACAGGAAGTACAATATTTATATTTAGTCTATTCTATGATGGTAACATTGACTTTCAGGTAAGAATAAGGGAGTGGAATACAAGTGCAGGTAAAAAGGATTGGAACTCATTCCTAAATGTATATAGTAAACCTCAGTTTGAGAATTACGCATACAAACTTGGAGCCACTAATGTAGAATGGGATGACTTTAATATCCCTTTCGAAATAGAAAAGAAGGATATGCATAGAATGGGTGCATATACTTATAAGTTATGTGATGGAAGTATTATTGAAATGTCTGGTGTTATACAAAAACACTGGAAATTAGTGAGGATTGATTTATGAAAGAACCATTTTTAATAGCAGAAATAGGAATAAATCATAATGGCGATATAAAATTAGCCAAGAAGTTAATAGACTTAGCAGTTAAGTCTAAATGGGACGCTGTAAAATTTCAGAAGAGAACAGTTGACAAAGTATACACACAAGAATTCCTTAATTCATATAGAGAAAGCCCTTGGGGTAAGACACAAAGAGCACAGAAGATTGGATTAGAATTTGGAAAGAAAGAGTTTGATGAAATAGATAAGTATTGTAAGGAGAAGGGAATTATATGGTTTGCTTCATCTTGGGATATAGATAGTCAACTATTTTTAGAGCGTTATGGTTTGAAATATAATAAGGTTGCCTCTGCTCTACTAACTAATATGCCAATGCTAGAATATTTAGCTAGGCAAGGAAAAACAACCTTTGTATCTACTGGATTAAGTAGTATGCATGACATAGATAATGCACATAATATGTTATCTAGTTATGGATGCCCACATGTATTAATGCATTGTGTAGGTGAGTATCCCTGTCCTACAAATAAATTAAATATGAATATGATAAATACCCTAAGAAATAGATATGATGTAGAGATTGGATATTCTGGTCATTCTCCTGGAATTAGAGATGCTATCGTAGCTATGTCATTTGGTTGTAAGTATATAGAAAAGCATATTACTCTCGATAGGTCTATGTATGGAAGTGATCAGAGTGCTTCTGTAGAAAAGAGAGGTATGGAAGAACTAGGCAAGTGGAAAAGAGACCTACCTAAAATGTTAGGTGACGGAAAGAAAAAGATAACTACTATAGAAAAACAAGTAGCAGATAAATTGAGGTATTGGGATGATAGTGTATTGTGATATTGACGGCATACTACTTACACAAGATAAAGATAATCCTGCTGCATACCATAAAGCAAAACCAATACAAAAGAATATAGACAAACTAAATAAAATGTACTATGATGGACATGTTATTATACTATGGACTGCGAGAGGTTCAATATCAGGTGTTGATTTTACTGACATAACTATAGACCAACTAGATAGATATGGAATTAAATATCATAAGTTGAAAATGGATAAACCTTTCTTTGATGTTTTTATTGATGACAGAGCAAGGAATGAATTATGAAAATTGTAAGAAAGAGTTGGGGTAGCGAAGAGTGGCTTGTTAATAACGAGCTATATTGTGGTAAAATACTTAATCTAAAAAAAGGATATAGATGTTCTCTTCATTACCACAAAAATAAAGATGAAACATTCTATATATTAAAAGGAATTGTTCTTATGGAATATGGAGATAATTCTAAAGCATTAAATATTGGTGATTCTATCCATCTTCCACCTAATACATTACATAGATTCACGGGCATAAAGGATTCCCAGATAATAGAGATATCAACTCATCATGAAGATTCTGATAGTTATAGGGTAGAAATTGGTGGAAAAGCTAATTTGCCTGAGGATTGATTTTTGTACATAATTTCTCATTATACTTTGGATTATATTTTTGTAGGAATTCAGTTTCAACAATCAACCTTTGTGTATTATCATCTATCCTTATATAAGAATAAGTATCCCAGTCCATAATATCTCTTGATTTATTATTTCTTGAATATTTTTGTGATGCATGCTGGCATACTCTAGTATGTATACTCATACTTTGTCCTATATATACTATTTCATCTCCCTTATACAAGAAATACACACCAGGAATAGTTTCTGGTCTTTTTATTCTATTTAAATCCTTTAATTTTCTATTTTCCATTTAAACACCATTTTAAGCCATTCTGAGGCGTTTTACCCCCCTCACTAGTACCCTACCATTACCCAGAGGGAGTTTTGAGCTTAGAGACCCGTTTCCGTTGATCCTCAGCGATGATTTCACCCTATCCTCGACCTATATTTGCATATCCTCAAAAAGTACAAAAAACGCACTTTTATCAAAATGCTTACGCAAGAACTTATGGCCAAGGAAGTCTCTTACCACCATCATACTTTCTAGCGTATCCTCTATCTATCATCATTTGATTAACGTGACTATCTAATCTATATACGTCTGCAAGATATCTACCATACTTTCCAGCCTTACTAGTAACTACAATAACTTCTTTATCTAGCACTAGACCCTTGAGATAATCTCTAGCCTCTTTTGCTAGCTCCTTTTCTAACATAAGATGAGAACGTAATTCTGGTGTATCAATACCAGCTAGTCTTAATTTTTGTATAGTAAATAGATTGAATCCTAAATCTATCCTAGCTGTTATAGAATCCCCGTCATATACATCAGTAATAACAGCATTATATTTATACATTATATCACATTATTATAATCCACGGTTCCCAATTTTTTGGTAGTTTGAATATACTGTCATTTTGTGGTTCAACTACCCATACTTCTCTATCTTCATCAATAAAACAATTAATAGCATGACCACCATTAGGTGTACCAGACCATAGTATTCCGAATGCTAGAGAAGACCATCCGGGTATTGAGAATTGACCATGTAATCTATAACTGAAATCATCACAATCATAATACTCTGATACATATTTCTCTTTATCACTATCATCTAATGACAAGAACCGTACTATTTCTGCTTTAGATGTAACTTGATAATCTGCATCTGACAAATAAATCACACATTCTGTACCCATCTCTGCTCTTAATATAGACATAACTTCTGTATTATCTATATTGATTAGAGGACTAGGTTTTCCTAACTTATCTTTACTAAATATATTCCAACACATTATACATGACTCCCTGATTTTACTCCTTCGATTTTTACATTCATCCATAATCTATTACCCTCTATAGGGCTAGTAGTTATGTTTTTAACATATATTATTGTAGGTTGCCTCATACTTCTTAGAGTACTGTTGACTGTACCATATGATATTGAACCAGACATTACAAATATTTTACGTGTATTTGGTACCAGTTTTATTGTATTCTCCCCAGACCAAGTCTTATCATAGTGAGTTTTAGAACCTAATACATCTAATAGTTCACCCACTGCTCCAGGTGTTGTGTTGTCTAATAGAATTTGTACGTTGTCTTTCTTTAGCCAAGTCTCTACTGTTATATTCCAATCTACCTGATCCCATCTAGAACATCTACAATCTATATGATGAGGCTCTGATAATGAAGAATAATAAATTAATAAATCTCCAGTGTATTCATATTCTTTAGAAAAGGTAATTCCCTTTGTATCACCAAATGTATAGTTAAAATTATAGTGCTTGCTCATTAATTCACCTTTTTGTATTCTTCTAGTACTTTGTCTCTTAAGTCAGTTATTGCATTAAGTTGATCTTTAGTAAGATTAGTAATTCTTAACTGACCAAGAAGATTAAGTATAATTTCCATCTCTTCTTTTTTTAATTCTATATTAATCACCCCTTTAGATTCATCAAAAACATAATAAAATTAAGACACTACAGCAAGCTTACGAGTATTACCAGAAGCATCTTTAATAGTTATATAACCTGTGACACTTTCACCACCAAGTGCTGTATGACTTCCAAATTTAACCACACCACTACCATTAGGATTAAGGTAAATATTTTTATCACTATATGTACCAATAATTGAATCTGTATCTTCTTGGAAATACATAAAATTAGTATTATTTTCATCAAGTATAAAATATCGACCACTAGCTACACGAAGTTCAATATCACCAACATCAAATAATACAAAATTTGGATATGTATCTGTATCATTAACCTGTAGTTTCATATTACGGTCAGTAGCACCACCTTCAATAACGCAAGAAGTTCCATCATCAGTAAATTTAAAAGTACCAGTACCCCCTTCACTAAATTGTATATAGCCAGAAGACGTATTTAGTTGTACTCTATCGTTATCAGCATCAAGAAAGATATATGGATTATTTGCAGAACTGTTAGCATAAATATAAAGATCATCTCCAGCATCATCACCACCATATATACGGCTATTATCACTATTTAAATCAAATTTAAACAGTTGTGAACCTTGTCTATTAAAGATTATATCAGAATATGTATCAATAGTTATACCAGCTCCGTCAGACAACAACATATACGGATATGTATCAGTTGTATTAACACGCAGTCTTAAATTTTTTGTAGCAATAGTGCCATCACCACCAGCTAATGTAGTAGTTGTACCATCACAATAAAATCTAAAAAATGATGTACCATCATAATATCCCCCAAAATATCCATCAGTCTCTAATCTAAAAGTCACTCTAGAATTATCAAGCATTCGTAATTGTGGATAATTCGTACTATTAGCAGTAAGATACAAATCACCACCAGCGCCACCGCCAGTAATAATACTATTGTCATCTGAAAGTTCGAAAGTGAACATTGTAGTGCCATCATCTTTCATTACAACCTCACTACTAGCATCTAGTGTTATGTCATCTGGGGCATCCATATTATACCAATCAGAACCAGTGTTGTTATGTCTAATTTCTGGAACCATTGTATTCCAATTAGAGTAAGACACATTATTTCCGCTAGCCATTGTGTCATACCAATTTGTTGCCATTCTATTCTACCTCCATTATAAATAAAAACATACATTATAGTGGGCTTAATATCTTACCCTCTATTTTTACAGCAAAGAAATTCTTAGTGAGAAATGTGTCACTAATAGATTTGACTGCTACAATTCTCCTTTCTCTTATACTAGATATATTATATCCCCCTTTTGGTGATATTATAATACTATTAGCAGAACAATATGTAGAGTCAATAAATGTAGGCTTACCTAATACCTTATATAACTCTCTTACAGCTCCAGGTCTTAGATTTCTGTAGAGAGTATCTCTAACACCAGATACCATATATGTCTCTATTGTTATATCGTAGTTGTTTTCATCCCACCTACCTATATTACACTCAAGATGATAGTTAGGATATTGGTTGCAGGAATAATAGATTAGAGCATTACCTGAATATCTATATGATGACTTTAGATTAAAGTTAAGACTCTTGCCTGGGTCTACAATATCAAATGTAAATGTTGTTGATAGTTTTTGTGAACCAACACTATTCTTTATTTTAGCCTTTGCGGTACATCCTGAATCTACAACATCTTGTATATTGATATAATACTTACCATCACTATCACTATATCCAGTGACAGAACCATCATATGTAATTGTTATTGTAGCATTAGCAGTGGGATTACCACTCTTATCATAAACATATCCATATAAGGCATATGGAAATGAAAGTGCCATTACTTACCACCTATATTTAATGTTTCTGCATCACTTACTGCAACCATTATAACATCATCCTCATATACATCAATACTTGGCTCGTAAAATCCTACAATATATATATTCCAAACATAATTAGTTTCGTTCCAGTAGTATATGGCTTCTCCACTATCTAATGTTGTAGATATATGAGTATCAGCTATATCTTTAAGTGTTGTTGCTGCATTGTCAGTCCATCCAACATAATTCTTACCAGCAGTAGATGTAGTTAAACTAACTGACCTAGAATTAGAGTAGGACATATCTTCATTACCAACCATATCTATCTGTGTATCACCACCAGATTCAGTTAGATATATCTTAACTATGTCGTATGTATGTATGTCAAAGTTGTCTCCAGAGTCATTATATGGATGATATTCATACCACCACCCATTAACATACCAATCATTGTTGTAATTTCCACTCTTATTCCATATAGATATATACTCTCCACTATTAAATGTTATACCAGAAGAATTATCTATAATGTCAGCACAATCCACCGCAGTAGTATTATCACCCAACCACACAAAGTATTCTAGTCCGTTTGTCCTAATAGTAGTATTGTATGTTTCAGGAGGTGGTGGGGTCTGGTACTCATGGATACCTATATCAGTAGTGTCTACTCTACTGTTACCCCAGAAATCTGTAGATGGTGCATTTACATCAGTACCGTTATTGATGCATGGAGAAGTGGCAGTAATGTTAAAGTTACCATTATCTGAATTAACAAATTGTGGGTTGCCGTATACAGCTTCTTCTCCAAAGTTCCAATCAGTAAGGTTAGTATAAGTAGTTTCATCCCAACGGTTTTTATATGTACCAGAGGCACGATAATAACAATTATTACCTATATTAAGGTCTGTTGGTAATAAAAAGTGTCCACCAATAAAATTACTACTACCGTCGTATTTGGTTAAAAATATGTTATTGTAGATATAAAACTCATCAATTGTCGTACCATTTATCTGATCTTGGCTATAATGACCTATTTGAATGAGATTATAATTATTATTACTCCCAAGATGAACAACGTTATTATAAATATAGATATGATGGAATAAATCACCAGAGAAACCAGTGTTAGATATTCCAAGTGGTTCTGGATATGTGAGACTTGTAACGTCGTCTGGTTTTGTAAGGTTAATTATGTTGTTATAAATATATATGTATTCATAATGACCCGTAGTTTCTGTATTTAAAGAAATTCCAGATGCATTACCATATATAATATTATTAAAAATACTAATATTATGAGATACGCCACGAGCGTCAAGCATTATTGCCGGTCCACCATAATAATCTCCACCTACTTGCTTTTGTAAAATACCTGTACCTGTATTGTTAATTGTATTATAACAACAATAACCGCCATTACACCCACCTTTCATATCAATATTTTCAGCGCGGTTATTAATTAATGTATTATTATTGATACTAAAATCAGTAACATTCTCAAAGCTTACTGTCTCCTGAGTGCTTTTAACTGCGCCAGTCCAATTATTGAAATTATCATAAAGATAATTCCATTCAAATGTGATATTGTTATTCCCGTTTTTACTTTTTATAGCATGTCCTGAACTATTTGAAATAGTGCAATTATCAACACGTATATTATTTACAGGGTCTTCACCTGCTAATACGCCAAGTGATATTCCGCCACTAGCACTATGATTAATTGTAAGACCAGTAATTCGAATATAATTACTTTCGTGAATTTGAAATACAGCATTAATACCATTGCTATATTGTGTAGGACAATTAGTTCCATCAACTATTACAACATCGTTTAAGTAATTTTGTATTGTTAGCCAATCGGATGACGCATCTTTACTTGTAATATCTATATGTCCACTCCACGGTGTATATGTTCCAGCCATGATATGAATTGTATCTCCATTCGTACTCTCATTTACGGCTTTCCAAATTGTTTTAAAGGGATATATTAAACTTCCGTTATAATTATTATCGTCGCCAGATGTTGTATTAACGTAATAATCTGGACCTGAATATGGTCCACATGATATATCGTATTCGTGTATTCCAATATCCGTAAGACCAACCCTGCTATTGCCCCAATAATCCAATGTCGGCGCATACACGCTACTGCCATTATTGATAGCATGTGAATTAACTGTTATATTAAAATCACCATTATCTGGGTCAACAAATTCAGGCGTGCCGTTAATTTCATTAGTTCCCCAATAACTTGATTCGGAGACATTAAATATATTATGGTCAACATTTTGATATTCTAAAAGGAGTTTATCAGATTTATCTGGAATATATATACCGCCATTTATTTGATTTGTATCAAAAATGAAATTTCTAATTGTAAAATTTTCGAAACTACTGTTAATATCAGTTATAAAGAAACAACTACTAGCGCCATAGACAACATTATTTATAAAACTACAATCCTTTTTCAAATGGCTACCAGGACTATTAGTATGATTATTAATTTGAAAAGCGTGTCCAGTACCATTATATATGTTATTATAGAACGAAATATCTGTAAGAGTTCCACCTTCTTCAGTACCAATAACGTATCCAGTCATATTGCCCCAAATAATATTGTTATAAACAGAAACATTATTAGCATTGTCATCATATGCATCAACATAAATACCACTATTTATCCATCCCCATTCAGTGTCATCTTGTATTATTCGCCTTGTTGGAGTCGTGTTTATTCTATTATTATAAATATAACCTTCACTAACCTGATTTTTTGCATCAATGCTTATTTTATGTCCATCATAAATATAATTGTTATTAATCCAAAATCTCGTAGTATTTGAAATAGTTATAGTTTCATCCGACGCATATGGGTAGTGATTCCAACCGTTCTGACAATCATGAATAGTATTGTTTTCAATAATAATATCTTCGAAATATCCATAAGCGGGATTACCTGGATAAAAATATAACGCTGATGCGCTACAATTGTAAAATGTACAATTATCAACCGTTATATTATGTGTTCCGGATCCTAAAGAACCATCAGCTCTAAAACCATTACAACTCGAATTAGCAAATGTCAATCCAGAAATGCGAATGTATGATTCATTAATTAACCATATCAATCCGTCTGTTGCATCATTATCGCCACTACCGTCAATGGTTACATCATCATTTTCATAATTAGTATAAGTAATCCAATTATCAGACGTTCCACTATTAGCAGTTACTCCCCATGCAGATACATATTCTTGATAATTTCCTTTCATTATATATAAAGTATCTCCAGCGTCTATTAAGTCCATACCATGAGTGATTGTTAACCAAGGACTTATAAGACTTCCATTATTAGTATCTAATCCTGATGTTGCATTTACATAATAATTAGGTCCTGCATATGAATCATCTTGTGTTTCAAAGTGATAAGTTTCGTTGCACCAATCTTCTTCATCTGTTAAATTTACTGACCAATAATAAGTTGTACCATAATCTGAAAAGTTACTGTTTGTTTGATATATAACACCACCGTCTGATAATGATGAATTCTCAGTACCAAATTGAACCCAAGCACCACTACTATTACTATACCATTTAGCACTCATAGTATCATCGTCTTCGTCATTAACTGTTACATTTAATGTAGGAGTTGTCGCTATATTAGTAGATGCGTTAGTTGGACTTTCACCCTGTATCGTCGGAGCGGTATTAACTCCAGTGTGTGGGGATTCCCATCTACCTATATCTATTTTAGATTCGTTGTAGAAGTTTAGACTAACATTCTCTGCATCTACCCAACTAATAGAACGATTTACTTTTATTGTATTATTATGATAATGAACTTCTTCTATCATTAAATCAGTATCACTACCTACAAAGATAATGTCACCATCTACCCAACCATATCCATCCATAAAGAAACTAGCATTATCAAGAGTTATCCATACGTCATCATTACCACTACCTTCTGTCTCTGCTAACCAGTCACCAGCATCTACGCATAAACTAGTAGAATTAAGTTCTAAATTTCTAGAATCTACATCTCCAAACTCTGGATCATCAAACACGTCATTTGGATAGAAATCATCCCAAGAATCAAAGTCCATTTCTGTACTATAATTATCCCAGAGATTAGCACCACTACCACTTGGATGATACCACATATTAGTATTAAATGTAAACTCATCGCTTGGTGGTACATCTCCACCATTAGAACCATATTTAATATATAATACATTTGGTTCACTACTAAAGCTAGCAAATATATTATTCTTAATTATTATATCATAAAAATATCCATCTTGGATACTAGCTATACGTTCTGTTAGGTCATCATCCCAATCACTAGGATATATAAAGTTGTTGTTGTATATTGATTGATTATTGTTATAACCATCCCAACTCTTCGCCACAGCATCCCAAGTACTAAATCTTAAGGCGTCTAAGTCATCACTGTCATATACTGTATTATTACGAATTATTAACTGTTCTGTACTCCCAATATTAATACCACCACCAAGGAAACTATATCCTGATTTGTTATAAAATAGGCAATCTTGTATTGTTAGATTTCTAACATCTGCACCTATACTAACAGCATATTCTTCGTCTCCATAGCCAGTACAGTCCTCACACAAAATATTGTTTCCAGCAGTAAAATCAAAACTATTTTCAGTAGCGTTGAAACCAGTACAATTCTTAAACCAGAAGTTACTACCTGCATTATTTTCTGAACCATCACGGTGAACAGTAAAACAATCCTCAACTAACTCATCAAACCCACCATCAACAGTACAATTGAAAATTCTACCATTACTGAGTCTGTTATATGGGTCTCCATAAAGACATATACTACCATTAGCGAATGTACAATTCTCAATCAGAAATGTATCTGTCTTCCATAAGAATATAGACTCCCCACCACTAAAAACACTACCATTACAATTCCTTATTATAATATTAGTATGATTTGCTGCTTCATTAATACCTCTATTAGCATCGTAAAGATGTAAATCCTCTATTATATGGTAATCAGTTGAATATCCCATATGTATACAGTGACCATTACCCATATCGCCACTGTTTTCTATTATCGGTCTATCTCCTTCACCGTATGCTCCAAGTATTTGCCAGTTATCAACAGTTCCACCATCACCTAAATCTATTTCACCACTAAAAGTATCTCCTCTTTTAAAATATATATCATCCCCTGGGTCTATAACACCACCATTTATTTGAGTATTAAGATAGCTGATATTTTCCCAAGGACTTCCTTCACTATTTCCAGAATTACTATCTGCACCATCGTTAGATATGTACCATTCACCTGTATCTTCTATTTCTGTAGTAAAAGTATATTCTGTATTAATCCAATTAACGTTATCGCTACAATTAATCCACCAAGTGTATTCAGTATCGTAAGACAATCCACTAACAGTACATGTTTTTGTTCCTTCTGATTCTCCCCATCCTTCATCACTACCGATATCTGGACTAGTCTCGATATACCAATAAACTAAATCATTGTCTGGTTCATCTATATCAATACTTAATGTGGTAGTAGAAATAGAAACATCTTCTGCGTCGTCACTTGGTGATTCACTACTTAACGAGCACTTACCGCCTATCTTAGGTATATATTCTTCAGCCATAAGTCGTCTTTCACTATAAAAGCTAGTATCTGTTCGCGCTCCTATGGTTGTCGCAAGAGTATCGTACACAGTTATTTCAATACCACTCCCACCGCCACCTATTATATACTCATTAAGTCCATCGTTATCTATATCCTGTGTAATACCCTCGACACCCCATGTGCCACCATCAGTTATAGTATCAACATGCGTAAGATTGGCATCATATATCCAAATAGTATTTGAATACCAGCTATCGCCATCAGTATTAACCAATTCCAAAGTTGTATCATTCATATAATTAAGGAAATCAGAAGGAATTGCACATTTCCTAAGAGTTGCATCAGTAGCAAACGTTACAAGGTCAACTACTTTTTCATCAGAGTTTTGAGCACTAGAAGCAGATGTTATTTCAAGATTACCATCTTGGTCAATATCGTAAACAGACATTTGCTCATGAAAAGCCAATCCAAGATTTGAATTTTCTTGCCATACAGTACCATTAGCATAATAAATATGAATACCACCAGTAAACGGACTACTTGAATCTTGATTGCATATTATTACTTCAAGGTCTTCGTCTCCAGTTACATTAGCGAGCATAGCACAATGAGATTCAGATGTATAACTGCTTGTAGTCCAAAGATTTTCAAGATCCTCATTATAGCAAATACTATCACCAGAATCAGACATAACTATCTCAAATTCTCCATCCCTATCTAAATCTGCTATAGAAACTCCACCATAACATGTATAACTAGTATTACTACTTTCCGCTACAATAGCGCCTGTTGTACCATTAAGTTTTCGCGTATACGCATTATTATCAGGAAATGCAGTGTTACTTGAAATCCAGACATAAGGATATCCATTATCGTCGGTATCAGCAATAGCAGGACACCCCCACCCTGATTCAGTGCTTACATTCCAAAACTCAGTTCCATTAGTAGCATAATGACATATTGTATTAGTTCCAGCCACCTGAACAAGATACCATACACCATCATTTGTAAGTTGACCAAGAACAGATGGTTGCATATTATCACCTAACGTATTATAATCATGTTGCCATATAACACCACCAGTTGAACCGTTTAAACAAAAAGTTGTTCCAGATGATGTTGCCGTTGGTTTAGTAGCAGTAAATACTTCATATATACCATCTCCATCAATGTCTTCTGCTAAAGGACACGAATATGGAAAATTATAGGAACCTAAATTAGCAGCCCATTTTAAGACATGATTATCGCTCTGTAACGTAAAATGATAAGTTTCGTTCTTCCATGTTTCTGCACCATCTGTAACATTAGCACTCCAATAATACAAAGTATTCTTAGTTGAAAAATTAGAATTAAATCCGCTTATATTAGTGTTATTAGCAACAGAACTTTCAGAATCAAATTGTGCCCAAGAACCAGTAGAGTTAGACCACCATGTTATGTCCATAGCATCTCCAGTAGAATGTTCTATATTAGTATATAAATATGGGATTGCTCCTACCTCAGTTGAACCATTAACTGGTGATACACCAGATAATGTAATTTCTGGCACACTTGTGTTAAAAGTATAAACAAAATTCTTCCAGTTTACATTATCAGAAACATTAACGTACCATGTATATTCAGTATCAATTGCTAAATCACTTACAGAACACGAAATAGTTCCTTCTGCATCGCCCTCACCACTATCTGAACCTATATCAGGACTTGTCTCTATTGACCAATATATTGGGTCATCATCTGGTTCATCAACTGATACACTTAAAGTAGATGTTGCAGTAGATACGTCACTAGCTCCGTCACTTGGTGATTCACTTGACAATACACATTTTCCACCAATCTTTGGTATGTATATGCCAGCAGCTTGTCGTCTTTCACTATAGTATGTAGTATCTGTTCTAACTTGAGGACTATTAACTTCTGTTAAAAGGTCATAGCATGAAAAATTATGATAATTAGTAGCAGATTTTCCACCGCCAAAAATACAAAGCTCATTAAGTCCATCATCGTCAACATCTTGTACGATGAAATAAGGACCATAACACCAATTAATTTCAGGATTAGAACCTATTTCATCCACATTATCATAGCTTGAATCATAAATATCCATATATGCATCAACCCAAGAACCACCTGAAAGTATTTCAAGGTCGCTATCACCAATAACGTTCACAAAATCTGGAGGTTCACTACCCTTTTCAAGAATTGTATCATTATCCCAATCGTCTACGTCAAATACGTAAACTGTATCTGGATATGATGGTGGGTCTAATTTTCCAATTACGACTTCAATACTTCCATCTTTATCTATATCATAAGCAGCTGGTTGACAATGACATGTATCAGCTGCCCATATGCTACTATCTCCTTTCCAAAGAGTTCCGTTGGCATAATAAATATACATACCATCAGGACCCACGTCAGCTCCATTTTGATTTAGCATGATAACTTCAAGGTCGGCGTCACCAGTACAATTAATTAGTACAGCGCAATGACTTTCAGAACTAAACGATGCTGTAGTCCAAAGGTTTTCCAAATCTTCATTGTAGCAGATGCTATCGCCACTATCGCTCATTACTATTTCAAATTCACCATCTCTATCAAGGTCTGCGATAGATACACCGCCATAACAAGTATAAGATGTATTTGTACTAATAGCAACTAATGCTCCTGTAGTGCCATTGAGTTTTCTAGTTGCGGCAGAACCCTCAAAACCAGTATTACTAGAAACATATACATAAGGCCATCCATTATCATCTGTATCTGCTATAGCGGGGGTTCCCCAGCCACTATCTTGCGCAACTTCCCATAAAATAGTGCCATTCATACCATGTCTAGCAGTTGTAGTAGTTCCCGAAGCATGAACAAGTTCCTTGACACCATCATTATTAATATCGCCTATAGCCATAGGAATATGATACCCAGTAAGAGTTGTAATGTTTTTTTGCCAGTTTAATTCGCCTGTTGAACCATTGAAACAAACTATACCACTCTTCCAACTTCCATCATAAGTCCGATGTCCATGAAAAATTTCGTATATACCATCCCCATTTATATCATCAGCAACAGGATTAGTATAGCTCGATGGTGTACCTATATTAGGGTCATAATTAATATTTCTCCATTTAAGTTGCCAATCATCTGTTTGACTAGTGAAATGATATGTCGTATTAGTCCAATTACCTATACCATCAGTTGCATTAACACTCCAATAGTAAGTTGTATCTTTACTAGAGAAATTTGAATTAAAAGTGGTTATATTTGTATTGTTAGATACACTAGAAGCAGAATCAAATTGTGCCCAAGAACCTGATGAATTGCTCCACCATTCAACATCCATCGACACATCATTATTATTTGAAACAATTACATAAAGATATGGAATTAGTCCTACATCTGTAGTTTCATTTACAGGAGACTCGCCAGACTGTGAAATAATTGTTTGTGAAGGTGTTTCAGTAGTAAAATGAAACGTCTCATTATTCCAATATTCGCCATCTGTAACATTCATTGACCAATAGTATGTTTCTGAAAAATCACTAAAATTAGAATTTAATTGACTTATATTAGTATTATTTACGACACTTGTATTTGTACCAAACAATGCCCATGAACCTTCACTATTGCTATACCATGTAACGGTCAAATAATCGCCATCTGGGTCAGAAACAATCCCAGCAACTAAGGAGTTAACAGCAATATCAGTAGAACTATTTGTTGGAGATTCGCCAGAAATTGCATTTGGCGCACTATTTATCATTGGTTCTTCCATTCCAATTGTTAAAAATCCACTCTCTTGATTCTGATTTCTAAAAGAAGCATTAACCCAATCAGTACTTCGCGTTCCATTTATTATTCTTGCTTCATCTACAGTTCCGTTAAAATCATATGTGCTAGTTGTATCTTTTGTCCATGTTGTTGAACAACCAATGCCCCACGGATACGCTGAATTATTAAAATTATCATTTTCATCACTTGCGTCATCTTCACTTGTTATTGTGTCATTCACCATATATGTTATTGTGTCATGGTCAAAAATTACAGTACAATAATACCAACAATGAGGTCTAGCGCCATACTGACAGTTTCCGTCGAATATAGTATCATCTATTTTAGCTCTACCTATTAGAGAACCATTACCAGAAGTTCCACAACGTATTCCATCACTTGCATAATATCTAGAAATAATACCTCGATTTGTAAGAAATCCGTCATTAATATCTGGGTTAAGTTGCCAATATGCATCTGTTCGCACCCAACAGGATATTGTAATAGGAACATCTTCATTTATCGCATCTAAGACTAAAGCGTCATCTACATTTGAGAAGTTACAGGCATATCCTATTACACCTTCACTTCTATATGGATCTCCTGCATAATTGGTAGTAGCTTCAGCATGATTGCTATTTGATGTCGAATCAGTATAATGATCTGAATCAGCACTATATTCTTCTTCTAAATGCTGTACCATTCTATATGAAGAATCCCAAGTATTAGCAACATCCCATTGATTTCCTATAGAATCATTACCATAGTACATATTAAAGTGGGTATCTGTATCAGCAGAAATACTTGTGACATTTACCCACGCCCAAAGTGTGCCATTCGTACTATCATACCATTCTATTTCGTGTTTAAATTTCGTAGTGTTTGTTGTATCGACGAAAATTATATCTCCACCATCAGATTGTGCATGCGATTGTAAATCAGAATCATTATCCATATGTACTAATAATGGAAAGTTTGTCAATTCACTATCAATTTGACTACTATCAATCGTTATATCTCTTCTATAACCAAAATCACTACTATACCATCCAGAAGGAGGATTAATAGGTGGACCATCTTCACCATCATATAGAATTAACCCACCAGCAGATAAACTACCAGCTAGAATGAAACCAATAATCTTTTTCCAATTTTTCTTTATCCATTTCTTTATACTATCAATTCTTGGAATAACTATAATTGCAGTTAGTCCGACTAATAGTAGTATGATAAGTATTGGTATTATTAAACTCATATTTAACCTTTCTTATATAAACATTTAAACATTATTCTATCTCCTTTGATATAAAGGGAATGTAAACTTTTTTACCCTTAATTCGAATTGGTAAAGCTCCAAATACTTCTGTATTGTTTCTTATCCAATCCCATGATACCCCAGAAGGTCTAACAAACCTGTCTGGTAATTCACTAAAGTCTATATTATTACTATCTAATTTGATGTTTCCGCCTACAATATTTACACTACCAGATTTATCCACTTCTATGAGAGAGTTCTTACCTTTTATTACAAATGTACCCTCTCCTGTACTAGCTATGTATGTTCCGTAGTCATCGAGATATATTCTCTTTGCTAATATATATTCTTGTCTATTCTTTTTTGCCATCTTTTCTCTATATCCCATTATTATTCTGTCTCCTGTGCATGTTCTAATTCACTAACCTTCCTAACTATATCAAATGGTTGCTTACCATAATTAATAGTAGTAGTAAATCCAGACTTTTGGTCTATCTTTTGTGTATAAGACACAACATTCCATAATTCATTAATATTAAAGTTTGCTAAATTAGATGAAAACCTATAGTTTGTTCCTATATTTATAGTTCCATCTATTGTAATAGTACCTTTCTTTGGTATAGCAGTCATACCAGACACTTCTTTTTCTGCTCTTTCCCTTGCCTGTTCTAGACTTGTATAGCTTGAGTCATATACTTTCTTAAAGTGTCTACCAAATGAATCTATACTAGCTTGATTTGAGGCTCTATATGATATTTCTCCCTGTTTCCAACCCAATTTAAATGACATATTTCCAGCAGGTACTTTATTTGGTGCTTCTGAATTTGAACTCCAATTAACTCCACCATCCCAAGAGTACGCAACATTAGCAGCATACTCAGAATTCGGATCATAGTAATAGTTCCAGTATTTACTACTACCTGATGGATATTCAAATATCATCCAATATTTCTCATTATTTGTTAATGCTAATTTTGGACTAGTATAAGATTGCCATGATGACCATGATGGAGGATATATAACATCACCAGCGTTCCAAGATATATCATCTGACCATTCTACCTTTGAACCAGAACGTGGTGATCCACCTCCCTGATTATAATATGCAGTTAATTTAGCTCCACCAATCATAGGTCCCTTAACTATAGTTTTTGTACCAGATATATCCCATCCATTACCACTTCTAGTAAAGAAGTACTTAAGTAATACCTCATTTCCTGGTACATCCATTAGTACAGTACTTCCAGGAGTTAGCTTTTTCCAATTAGCTCCTTTATCCAAGCTACCAGAATATGTAATATATTCAGTACTTCCTATTGCTCCATTATCTTCAGTTGTTTCTAGTTTAAGAGTAGTGAAGTCTTCATTTCCTAAAGATACAAGTTCTGATACAGCAGAACCACTCTTTTTATAGAGTGGAAAGTATCTAAGTCTCAAATCTCTAAACCATACCCACCAACAATTACAAGCACCTCCATTTAGTTGCATCGTCATTCTGGCTTTCTTCACTCGAGTATAGTACTTACCACCACCAAAGTCTCTTGTTTTTGATATATATTGGGTTCTGTCATCAGCATCAGTATATGAAGCATCACATACATGAGTCCATCCATACCCTTGTCCTGATAAATATAATTTGAATGTATATGAGTGAGAACCACAAGCACATCCTTGTTTGATAGTAAATCTTGCTCCATCAACAGCCCCACTAGCTATAGAAGAATTACAAGAGAATTTTACATACTGATATATAGTACTATACGAACCACCATCATCTTTGTATAATATATAATCACTAGAAGTATTATTAATCATGTTAATTGGTGATCCACTCCAATCATCACCATCATATTTTGTTCCTGACATCCAAGTAGCTGTACTAGGATACACCCATTCTCTATCATTAGTTATATATTTACTAGGAGTTAAAGGCTCAAGAAACATCTTTCCACCAGTTATCTCTATAGAATTTAGACTAGTTGATGATATATATGTCTCGTCTGAAAAGTCATCATCAAATATTTCTTGTTCAAATCCACCAGAATCATCTGCTATGGTTAGCGTAGCTTTATTTATTTTTGGTGTAAATGTTCCATCACTCTTCATATGGTATCTAACTTTCACACCATGTCTTTCTTCTCCAAATGCAACCCAAGTACTACTAGTCATCCCACTCCATTTAACTCCACTAACATTAGTACCAGATATGTGTATTGAGTTTGATGATATCATTTCAGTTAAGTCTAATTTCATATATTTGCATGGATAGCCAACATCTTCATTTCCATATTTTCCATAGAACTCACTACTTTCAATCATACCAGATGTGGCATAAACACCAGAAACCGCTTTTAGTTGTAGATAACCACCAGTAACTTCCATATTATATGAGTTACCAGTATTTAAGTATGTATAGTTATCAAAGTTATCTTCAAATACTTCCCTTTGTGAGTTTCTCCATATTTCAAATGACAATGTACTTGGTTGGTTATCACCTTTGCTTCTGTTAAGATATAGTTTCACTGAATGTAATCTTGTATCTGAAGCAGTAAATTGTTGTCCAACCAAAACACCATCTGGAAATGTAGCTGTATTTGGATGTGTGGTAGAGACTTTATCTAAATCAGAATAATCAGTACCACCAATAACTAAACAATCGTTAACTAAATCTTCATCTGATTGTTCTACTGGATTCATACTAACTAAATCACTCTCTTTAATAGAGAACGCATATGTACCACTTTGTTTATAGTATTTTAGCTGACTATCAGTATCAACATAGAAACTATATCCATCTATTTCTGTAAGTCTAACTATTGCATCTCCAACTTGCATATCAGTTAAATCTATGTCATTAACTAATCTAACACCTTTAGCTGGCTTTACTCCACCACCAGATATTCCTGGACAGTATGTAGAAACTAGTGAGCTTGCTATGAAAGCTGTAGTACCAGAATATATTGCGTTTGCGTCAGTTACATATCTCCACAAATCATATGTCTTTCCTACTAATTGGTATGTATATGTTCTAGTACCCTTATCTATACTCTGTTGAACTCTTGAGATATATCCATTAAATTGTAAGACTCCATCTATTAATACCTTTGTTTCTGCTCCTATATTTTGTGAGGACTTTTCACCATATACTTGAACCTTTCCTGATTGATAATATTGTTGATTTGAGTTAGTTATCTCAACTAAACTCACTTTGTTTCCAGGCTGGTAGTGTTTTGCACTAGCCTGCCCAGAGTTGAACCAAATATCATATTTGTTAGTCATATTTATCTAGTGTTCCTATACCTATACTTGAATTCTTCTACCATATCATCTACGTTTGCTATAGCATTTACAGTAACTGGACCCAATACATTAAACTCTTCTCTACTACTATTATCAATATTACTTATACCACCTTCCTGCCTAGTCATTTCTGGGAAGTATGTAGGTATGATATGTTGTAGAATATCTCTACCTCTATCTTTGAATGCACCAGCTAGAGGTACAACAGCTTCTGGTCCTCTCTCTCCTATCATAGCAAATTGTGGTCCTCTAGTAGTAGCTATTCCTTTTTGTAATCCAGCAATTACACCTTTTGCTCTTTTCATTGGTGGTATAGGTATAAATATAGTAGTATGTGTATGTTCAACTTTTATTGGTGTTACATCTTCTACTGCCTTCTTGAATGCATCAACTACTCCAATCATACCTAAGACTAATACATCAGCAGCATCTCCTACCCTAGTATGGAATGCATCTGCTGAACTTTTTATTCCAGAAAGTGAATCCTCTATATTAGTCTTAAATCCAGTTCCTGCTTCCTCTATCTTAGGTATTATAGTCTCAATCATAGATGTATTGAATAGAGTAATTGCATCTGCTAATTCAGTAGCTTGTAGATAAATCTCCATATTTATCTTCTTGCCACCCTGTCTTACTGTAACTAATGCATTGAATATACCACCATTAGCACTTGAACTAGCTCCTGCTCCACCACCTTCTCCTTGCTCTACTGTTTCAGTAGTTCCTCTTCTAAATGGTAATCCAGTGTCAGTTGCAGGTGTTTGAGTTACATTCTTTATTGGTAATCCGTCTGTTGGTATTATTATATTAATTCCTGTAGACAATATAGAATTTATACTTTCTAACAAATCATTTATAGATGATATGTCTTCTAGTAGAGTTTTAATACTTGCTATTTTAGTTAGTGCATTATTAACTGAAGCTACTCCACCAGTTTGCATTGGAGTCAAATCTGGGAAGTATTTTGGTATAATCTTCTCTAGTATTTGTTTTCCGTATTTTCTATTTGCTCCTTCTAATGGAACTACTGCTTCTGCACCATTTTCTCCTATCAATGCTTGTATTGGTTGTGTTGTTTCAGTAATACCAGTCTTTAGTTTTGGAATTATTCCACTTTCTCCGTGTAATTCTTCCCATTTTTTCCTTGCATCCTCAATAGCATTTTTAGCTCTCTTACCAGGATTTAAGAAATCCCACATATTGCCTAGTGTGTCAAAGAATCCACCGTCGCCACCGTCATCATCCTTATCTTTTGTTCTTCTCTCTACTTCTTCAACAAGATGTATTATAAACTCTTCTTGTCCTAACTTTATTAATTCATCTCTTATATTTCCTATTCTGTCTATTGTAGTTTGTAGTTTTTTATTAACAGTGTCAGCATCAGATGATATTGATGATAATCCTGACTGTCCATACTTAGCTACTTGTTTAAAGTCACCACCTACTATTCTTAATATTTCGTCTTCATCTTCACCACGTTCTACCAATTCTTTCATTGTAATAGCTGCTATAGCAGTAGCACTTGAATATGCTTCTGTTTCAGGAACCCATTGTGATACATATTTTAAATATGCATCAAGAACTGTAGCTGAATCAGCAGACTTATCTGTAAAGTATCCAGTTTGTTTATTAATATTATATAATGCTTCTTCAAATGCCTCTGAACCTCTAGTAATTGTATCAAAGTCTATGAAGTCTCCACCCCTTAATTGTAAATCATCTATATCCTTTTGACTTAAACCTTGTTCCTTTAGCCAATCCTTTGTTATAAGTCCTTCTGGTATATCACTTGGTAACATACTAAATTCATTTATCAGTATATCACGTATAGTATCTAAGCCTACTCCAAATTTTCCTCTTAGAAATTCTATTTGGTCTCCAGTAAATCCTTGTGAAGCTAGCCACTCATCATCTATAATATTTGGTATTTCACCTTCTATTTCTATATTATCTGGCATAACCCATTTCGGATATCCTAATTGATTCCAAGCATCATCAAATCCACTTAATTCTTTTTTGAATGAATCAAATTTACTCTCATAGCCAGCTAAATCAAATTCTGGAAACTGCACTTTTGGAAATCCACTCAATGCTACCCACATCTCTGAAGCTGTCTGTGCTACACCTTTAAGAGCTAATTTTAGGAGTTCATGTTCTTCTCTAGTATCTTCTACAGACACATCAAGATTATGTAATGTTTCCATATAATCGTTATATGCACTAATTACCTCGTATGAAGCTAGTTCATTATCTACCAAGTCTTCAGAGAAGTCACCTATAGTATCTCCTGCTTTATCAATAGCTTGCTCAGCTTCATGGGTAGCCATAGCAAAATCCATAACTACTTGATAAGCACCTTCATCAGCTCCTGTAAGCAATAACTCTACATTTCCAACATCTTGATTAGCCAATTTTAAAGCTTCTGCTTCTTTCTTCCCTTGCCCTAAATAATCAACATATGATTCAATCCAGTCTGTTAGTTCTTCATCTGTCTCTATTTGATCTAATACTTTAGCAAACTTAACACCAGTCTTTATAGCTTCTCCTTCAGCCTTTTCTTTATCTACGTAACTATCTATAACTTCTTTTGTGAGCATACCTTCTTTGGCTAATGCTTCAAACATCTCATCTATCTTACTAGATTTGTCTTTTTGTAATTTATATCTCTTTAGTTCTATCTCTAATAGTTTCCATTTCTCTTCTTTAAGTCTCTTTGTTCCTTCTTCTAATATTTTATTCCAATCAGCTTCAGTTCTCTGAAATATTATCTGTTCTCCTTCCAGTTTATTCATTCTTTCTATTTGGTTTATCAAATCAACTCTTAAATCATAGAATAACTTACCTTGTTCTATTGCTTCTCTATATTCCTTGTTTGTCTTTTCAAGCACTTCATTATATTTAGCTTCATTCTCTGCAGCAGTATCAGATAAATCTGTTAATCTACTAAGCATACTGGTTCTGTCATCTTCTAATGAAAGTAATTCATTCTGTATTGATAGAAATTCTTCACTATCTGTTGTATATATTGACCTAACATCAGCTAATTCATGTTCTTTCTTAAGTATATCTTTATCAACCCGACTCAATTGATTATGAACATCTATTAATTGACTTTCAGCATCATAATATCTTTGGTAATAACTTATTCCATCAGAAACTACACTATTTGTATCCTTTAATGAATTTATTAGATATGTAGTGAATTTTATTACTTCCTCTTCAGACTCATATATATCTTTATTAACTCTAGATAATTGAACTAGAGTATCACTATATTTATCTGTATCTGTCTGTCCTGCCTGTTCTAGTCCTAATAGTATACCTTTTAATCTAATTTGTTCCTTTATTGCTAAATTAAGACTCTTTATTGAATCCTTATATTTGGAAACAACAGAATCTTGTTCACTATATGCAACCTTTAAATTTTTAAGAACACTTCTAACTTGTTTTAATTCTTCGCTTTGCTCTTCTGATTTACCTATAAATGAACTTACAATAGCTACTAATGCTCCTACTCCAGCAATTATCCAACCTATTGGACCAAGCATTGCAGCAAATGCTGTTGATAACATTGGGAGTTGGGTTAATAGCTTAGACACAACAAATCCAACACCTATTAAAGCTATTGCTAATGTATCGATAGCCGTTCCACTACCACTTAATACTCTAAAAAGTGCCATTAGAAATCCAGAAAGTACCATAAACTTTGCTGCTGTAACTGCTAATGATGCATTTAAGTATTTTAAATTATTTTTCATTATTGCACACCAAATAGCAGCTATTTTAGCTTTCGCAGCAAATAATGCCTGCATTGCAGCAACTATTGCTGACCATTTAGCTGCCAATTTTGCATATATAACATAAGATATTAGAGTAACTACTAGAAATTCAAGTATTGGAGCTAATCCCATTATTACACTTGCCATTGTTTTGAATGAATTTATTAATGGTCCCTTTATAAAGTCTGCTATTGACTTTAGTATTGGTTTTAAAGATTCTCCCATGTCTAGAGCTGCTTGATAAAACGCTTGTTGCATTTGTGCAAATGTTCCCCATTGTGTATTCTTCATTTCTTCTGCAATATCAGATGTTATTCCTTGTGAAGCCTTTAGTAATTTAATATATGTAGAAATCTCATCTGTAGACTCAACTAGTGCAACTGCTGAAGCTGCAGTTCTTGCTCTAAACATAGCCGAAGCTTCTGCTGCTCCAAACTGAACTGCTCTTAATTTCTCTAATACAGTAACTAATGAATAAAATCTTGGATTTAAATCTGTTAGAGATAATCCCATACCTTCTAACATCTCTTTAGCCTCATCAGTAGGTTTAAGTAGTTTAGTAAATACCATATTTAACCTTTGACCAATTTGACCTCCTTCCATACCAGTATTTGATAGAGTTGCAATTGCTGCAGTAGTGTCTTGTATTCTCTGTCCTAGAATACCTGCAATAACACCAACATACTTCATAGCATTTGCTAGTTTTTGTTGAGTTAAGAAAGAGTTTGTAATAGCAGCAGTAAATGTGTCTGTAACCATTTCTGTATCATCTAGTGTTAGATTGAATTGTTTTATAGCTACAGTAACTGAATACACTGCTTCTCTTAATTCTGTTGCTGTTGCTGTGGCATAATCCATCATTTGCCTGAAATTTTCCATACCAGATTCACCTTCTTCAGCCATAGCAACTACATCATAACCTGCTGAAGCTAAATCGTATAATGCTTTACTAGCATCTCCAGCAGTAAATACTGTTCCTTGTACTGACTCAGTAGCAAAATTAGATAAAACAGTTGTAGCTCTTCCAAATGATTGACTTAAATACCCAGATACAGAAGCCGCTTGATAAATAGCCTTCTCAAATTCTGTAAATTGTTCAATTGCAGAACTTATGGCTTGTCTAATACCCATAACCAATTGAACACCAATACTAAATGTGATATAGTGTATAATCTTCATAGCAAATGTCTTAAAGTTAAGCATTGCCTTAAGCATATGTCCGAATGATTCTTGTGTAGAAGTAGTAATCTTTTTATTTGTTTCAACCCATTCCTTACCATTCCATTCCATTGTTTGTACTACTTGTCCATATACACCATTTAATTTATCATAATATTTATTAATTCTTTTTGTAGAGTCACCTGTTGATTGCTCTACTCTTTTTACTCCAGTCTCCATTCTATGCATCCAGTCACCAAATGCCTGTGCATTTCTTGTCAAGTTCTTATTCATTGAAACTGAATTTCTTGATATAGTATTAGTTATAGCAGAGAATGCAGCTCTCATTTCTTTAGGAACTTTCCTACATGCTATAGCAAAGTTTTCCATTGCTTTCGTAGCAATGCCTACATTTTTACTAAAGCCTTGTACATTGGCTGTGAATGTTGCAGATATATTACCTATGCTAGGCATGGTATCACTTGGCTGTTATAGCCATTATTTATAATGTTTTTCTTCATTTTCATCAAAATATTGATTTTGCTCGAGGATCGTCATAGAGCGATTCTGAGACGTTTTGGGGGGGTCACTGGTATCCTACCATTAGTGGCGGAGGGTTTTTGCGTTAGCGTGGCTCTTTACCCCCTTCTCGTGCATGATTTTGAGGGGTCCTCGACCCAAATTAACATATTCAATCTTGTGTATCCACAATCTGAATTAAATCTCTCTGTATTATCGGTTTATATCCATATGATCCACCTAATGAATGATATCCACTCCATTGGATTACATATATACCCAATGGATCAGTTGAAGATGTATTAAAGTAATAATGATATTCTCCAGTTCCATCTCTTGTAGCTCCACTTGCATTTACTAATGTTGTACCATCTGGTTTTATTACTGTTACAAATGCTTTGTTTCCTGATGGATCTGTGAGTACTCCACTAGATTTAAAATCTATGTCTGTCTTAACAGTATTGCCTCTTTCAAAACGGTCCGTTCTAATCACCCCGCTGCCAAATAATTATTAGTACATTCAAACATACTACTATTTGTAGGTTTTGCATAATTAATCCATATAAGATTAAATATATTAGCATCGATAAGATAATTAACATCAAGTGTATCTCTTCCAGACTTAAAGTCTATGTTATATGGTTGTGATAATATAGATTTTGTTGTATAGTTGATTTCCATATTTCTATTATAAACTCTATTTATTATAATATCTATTATATTATTTTTATTTGCATTTGATAGTTCTATTAGAGTATTTATAATAAAAGATTTATATAAATTATGTTTCTTCAGTATCATATCTATATCAATGTTTCTTTCTTTTATTAAACCAACAACAATATCTATTATAATTGATTTGTCTATGCCAAAATTACTAAACATAGAATCTATTAAGTTTGATTTTGTTTTATTTATATCACGCAAATAAGTATCAAATAGTACATTAGCCTCATTATTAGTCTCTTTTGATAATAGGTCAAATAATATTTGGCGATTACCTGTCTCTTTTATTAAAACATCTATATCAATATTATTTTCTATGAACTTACTTAGTAATAAGTCTATATCAACATTTAAATCCTTCTGTTCTAAAATTGATTGTATTAATAAATCGATTCTAATACCAATGTCCTTACCAGAACCAATAACTAAGTCTATTAATAAATCCATATCATATTCTCCTTTTATATTAGCATCTATATATTCTTTTTTAGTATTAAATAAAGATAATAATGTATCCATCTTAATATCTCTTTCTAATAATCCATTCATTATCAGTTGATCTATTAGATAATTAATATTGCCTTGTTTTGATATTAGTATATCTACAAGTTCATTAGCAGTATAGTTTTTATATTTAGTTAGTATATCAATGTTATATTTTTTAGATAACTCTTCTTTTATTATTACATCTATTAAACTATCTTTGTCTAATGATTCACTCTTAATCATCAAGTCTATAATATTGTTTATATTTAATCCTGCTTCTGTACTTATTAAATCTATGCTGGGTTTTAAAGTGTTAGACTTCTGGACTAATATATTAATCAACTCACTTCTTGTCTTGTTTGAATTTAATACTATTAAGTCCACTAAGTTACTAATATCTAAATCGGAAGATTCAATTAATATGTCTATAATCTCACTTTGTGTTATATTTAGATCACTGACTATGTAGTCAATTAATTCAGTTATATTATATCTTCTGAATGAAATTAAATCTTGTATCATTGATATTTCTAGGTTTGTATTAGATTGTAGAATATCTTGACTGTATGAAATTGCATTATTTATTTCAGATAAGAGAACATCTGTTTTATACAAAATACTATATCCAACCTCAGTGTGATATGTATAATAATCCTCATGCCAATCATCACCACCACCATCTGGTGAAGAATTGTCTTTATCTGGATTATCACAAGTAAAATTGGCAATTAGTATTCCAGAGCCATTAATTGTAGCTTCAGCACCCCAGTTTCCGCCTTCATATGGAGAAGGGTCAAGACATGATGCTGCAAGTGGATGGTCAGCATTTGAATCACCTAATTGTGGATTACCAGGACCATATGAAAGTTGAGTTGTTCTTGTACCTGAACGTACCTTTACTCCATTTACCCATAAACCCATATCTCCCTGTGCACCACCTTCTGAGCAATATTGAAAACTAACAACAAACCAACCAGGTAAGTCCGCATCAGGTATTTCATAGATAACATTATCTTGAGGTGTACCACCAGCATTATGAGTACAGCATATCTCAACACCCGTTTCTGTAGCCCTTAAAAAACCAGCTTGTGCATGGGTTCCACCACCATTGTGAAATAGTCCATAAACTTGACTATGTGTTAACCCAGCTGGAATATATAATAACATCGCTGCATCAGTAATGATGTAGATATCCATCCATCCACTAGCAGGTGGATTGTTGTTACTATTCATTCCCTCATAATCTTCCTGAGTGGATATATCACCAGAGCCTACATTTGTATTATTGTCATTACCTGATTCATCCCTACCGAAATTGGTACCGAGATTGGTACTGTTTAATTCCCAATAAGTATGAGGGTTTTGTGCTGCAATAAAGTCTTCTCTTCCATTTTTAGGTGTTATAGAAGTCATTTCACCACCATTAGTCTGCAGCCTCAACTGTATTAGTTAAAGTAAACAAATCACTGTTAGTAGTTGTAGATGTAAACAAATCAGAATTTGTAGGTGTCATAGTAAATAGACTTGTATTACTTAATGGAAATGATAACATAGATGACTCTGTAGCTTTAGCATAATCTATAAATGTAATTGTTAATGGAATTATTCCAATACTATATATAATTGACAAATTAGTACCAAATGTAGAATAATCAGCTAAATAACTCACTAAATTAACTCCTTCAGTTGTATAATCTATATTATATGCTTTAGATAAAGCTAATGAAAGTAATGTACTAATTGTACTACTTATTGTAGTATTAGTATTTTTTAGTAATAAATCAAATAAACTATTCAAAGTCTCTTCTGATTTATTAAGAATATCTATCCTTTCTGATATTGTATTTTCTCCAGTTAGTTCTTGAGTTATATCATAATTAACTGACTTATTAGGTGTTTTAATTAATGTATCTATTATGTAGTTAGAAGTGTTGTTTGAAACGAGCACAAAGAATGTTATTAAATAGTCTAGTGATAAGTTATTTGCCTTAACTATGTAGTCAATTAATGAGCTTATAGAATATACTTCTCCAGATATGAAATCTATTAGATTTCTTGTAGTTACTCCTAAATCTTCTAAAAGATTATCGATAGTATAATTCTCAGACTTACTTTCTATTGTAATTAAGTCAGATAATAAATTCATATCTAGCCCAGCACTCTGAGCATATAGATTAATTATATATGACTTATCTAGTCCTAGATTCTGTAAGAGAGTATCTACAGTTATGTTTTTTGACGTGATTATAGACATTAGAATATCAATCTTTTCTTTCTCTGTTAAATCTACTGTTTTAGTTAAATAATCAATATTATAGTCTATACTCAATCCTGCTGTTCCAAATATAGCATCTATTAATACATTATTAGAGAATGAATCTTTGAGTAGTGTATCTATATCATAATTCAATTCTGATATTCTACCAACAACTAAATCTATTATTGTATTTAATGTATGAGTATCTTTAATCACAACATCTATGTCATAGTCTAGAGTTATCCCAAGTTCTTCTAGTAGTATATCTATGTCTTGTTTCTTTTCAGTTGCTGACTGTATTATAATTTCAATTAGTTGATTTATAGTTATACCTGAATTTTGTAGTATCATATCTATATTGTTTAGCTTGAGTATTGTTAGCTTCATAAGAATAGATATTATATTTTGTATTGATTTGTCTTTACTACTTATGATTAAAGTTATTAGTTCATTCCTATCTATACCAATGTTTTTTATTAGAGAGTCTATGTCATATTTCTTTGATGATGTATATTTTCTCAAGAAATCTATTACTTGATTCAGTGTAATGTATTCTCCCATTGTAATGCTAATATCATGATTCCTTATTTGTGTATAGAATGTAGAATAATCTATGTTATGTCCTCTTATATTACTTATATATGTAATAATATCAATTATCTCATTAATGTTATGTGTTTGTTTTATTAGTAGAGCTATTAACTCATTTATATCTAGTGACTCATTTTTGATTAGCATATCTTCTAGATTGTTTTGTGTGGATTGATACTCTGTCATATAGTCAATTAAATTGTGTTTAGTCTTTATTCCACCACATATAAACTCTAATTTATTATGGAGTGTTTCTGTCTTGAATGTGGCATAGTCTATATCATAATTAAGTATGTGTACCTTTTCAGCAAATAAATCAATTAAATTAACAATATCTAAATCCTTATTCTTTATTAATGTATTTATATCCACTTTCAACATATTACTTATATTGGATATTAGCATATCAATATCTATTTTTAATTCCTTTGATGACTCTATTAATAGATTAATCTTTTCCTTTAGTGTAATATCCTTTGCTTTTACTAATAAATCAATTTTGATTGATTCGGAAATTAATATATATATTAATAAATCTATTGTTTCTTTTCTATATATATTTTTATTGGAAGTTAGTATATCAATAATTTCATTCATAGATAGTTGTTCTTTTATCTCTTGTATCAACATATCTATTTTCATACTAACATCTAAGTTTTCTACTTTAGCAAATAAATCAGTTAGATTATTCTTATCTATTCCTGATTGTTCTATTAATATATCAATTACTTCTGATATGTCTAAATTCTTGTTCTTTATTAATTGAGTGATTATGTTTCTTATTGTTAAACCTTCAGATTGAATTAAGTCTATTAAATTACTAATTTCACTATTTTTTGAATAAATTAGTGAGTCAATCTCACTTTTTCTTTGATTTGAAGCCATTTGCAATATATCAATTATGTTATTTGTTATGTCTTCCTTTGATATTAAAGTGCTTATATCTATACCTACTGAATTATCTACTTTTTTTATTACCAAGTCAATATCCATTTTTATTATATTGTCTGATGAGGAAGCAATTAAGTCAGTTATATACGATTCACTTTTCTGTGACTGAAATAGGGTATCTATTAGAAAATTTATATCATTGTTTTTTTGTACTATTAACAAATCAACTAATTGGTTAATATCTTTATCATCCGATTTTAGTATTTCATCAATCTTTGGTGTTATATCCATTGATTGTTTGATTAGCAAATCAATATCGTAATCCTCACTACTCTCTAATTTAGTAAGAACATCTACTGTAATATATCTTTTTATATCACTTAGTATTTGTATTAAGTCCTGTTTGTTTGATTGTGATAACTCTTGTTTTATTATTATATCAATTATCTTATGTATTTGGATATTAGAGCCAGCTATTAGAGTATCTATCTTTTCTTTTAGTGTTAAATCCTCTATAGAAACTAATAAATCACTTAAATTATTAATTGTCTTACTCTCATCCATTGTCAATAAATCAGTTTTTGAGTACCTTGGAATGTCTATATGTTGTAGTAAGGTATCTGTTTTGTATAAGCCTGTCTTATCTGGATATATATCAAAATTTATTTCTTCTGCTGGTCCACTTATATCTAATGTAAATGATTGTGACCAAGTAGTATCTGATTCTGTAAAATGAACTCTTTCTGTATTGCCATTATCAGCAGAATTTTGTATGTCTATTGCATAATATCCACTAGCATTAGTCTGACCAGAGGCAGATAGAGCATTTTCTATATCCTCTATATATATCCAATGAGTAGTAAGTGGACTACCTTCTTTCTCTACTAAACCATAAACTACGTAGGGGTGAGCTAAACTCATGACTGATCCCAAGTTCTATCTGTACTTATTTTTGTAATACATACATCCCACAAATCAACTGCTTGATTTGTATTTATTGGGGTTCCTTGTATGTGGAATATCCACTCATAAGTTGAATTATCCCAAACACCTATAAAATATCCATTAGACATACTCATAGCATCAGCCTCTGTACCTAAATCACTACTAACCACACTACTAAATCCAGTATAGTTATATCCATTACTAATTTTCTTAAGATAGAAAGTTCTATTCTCGTAGTTATCTGAATAATCACTGTTCTCTGTCATATCAAATGATAATTCCCCAGTATTATCTTCCAAATTACTTTTTATAACATCGAAAGTGTATACACTAACATCATCCCCACCACCTTGATCAGCCGACGTATAATCTACCCAAGTACCATCATCAGCTAATTTTGATATTTCATCATCTCCATTAAACGTGTATCCAGTAAAGTTTTCAGCAACTCCAGACATAGTTGTATTACCACCAAGCCACACAAAATAATCTATTCCATTAGTACGGATAGTTGTACTATACGCTGTTGCAGCCCAACTCACATTCCAACTACTAAAATTAACAGCACCATCAAAACTTCCAAAGATTTTGATTTCTTGGTCGTTTACACTGCTTATATCTGAACCATCGGAAAGACCTGTGAGTATGTCTGCACCTGTTGTTGCATTAATTATTTTAAACGTACTATTTGCTGTATTATTTACCTGTGCATAAAATTTATCCCAAGTACCAGTATCACTCCTGTTTTTTGATATACTTGTAATGTTTCCCTCATAAAAACCAAGTTTAAGTGCTGATATACTACCGTGGTCTACTGTTATACTTCCACTGTTACCATACTGTTTTACTTCCATACTAATGTCGTCACCATTTGTAAGGTCAAATAACGCACCTATACAATATCCTACTTCATCTGCACCACTATCACGGTTATATCTTCCACCTATACACCACGGTGCTACTACATCATTAATGGAAAACTGTCCTGCTGGTTTTGCTCTTGCTACCCCACCTGCATCTGCTTGAACACTAGCCATTACAAGATATGTTGCATCACTGTCAACCTCGAAATAACTGTTACTTGCTGAAAAAGTAAATGTATCCTCTGAAATGAATTCCTCTGTTGATAAAGCTAGTTCTGTTAGACTTGCAGGGTTCATATCAACATTGCTTGTTGTTGCACGAAAGGTTTCTGCTGTATCAGGTAGTTTTACTATTTCAATACTTGTACCTGTATCAATCATTAATGTACCATCTGTTTCATAGGCTTGAAAGTTTAATACATCATCTGTGCTTACGTTTATTATTCCTACCCAACTTGTTGCACCATCGTTATCATTCTCGTAGTCACGGTTATACATAGATACGTGACTTCCTTCTACTTCTGTATCATCAAGAGTTAGACGAAATACACCCTCTGTTCTACCATCTGCATCATAGGTTTTTACTGTATAAGCTACTAAGTATTTACCTGCGTCACTAATGGTTATATCACTACCACTAAGACTGAAACCAGTATCTTCCTCTACAACCTGAAGATTAATTATATCCTCCCAAGTATTAAGAGTACAAGCATTATCCTGTGCTGATGTATTGTATCTTCCATAGTTCCAAGTATCATCAAGTTTCAATATTGATATACCTGCATAATTAGCAATACGGTTAAGACTACCACTTGTTGTTGCATCAAGTCGCCAGTAACCAATTTTCATATCAGTAGATGTTGTTATATCAATTATACTTGCACCAGTTGGGAAACATTCTTGGTCACCATTGGCTTTACGAATATAATAACCACTATGCCCAGTGTCAAGAAGCTTGTATCCACCTCCTTCATCTATGAATATTCCACCAAGTCCTTGTACACGTTCATTAGCTGTTGTATCTGCTGTATAGAAATAATCATTGTACATTACCAAGTATTTACCAGTTGCAAGTGTAAACTCACCTGCATTATATGTTATATCGCTTCCTTCTGATTTTACCTCGTTATCATAGTTTACATAAGTGATACTGCCACCTTCAGCAATCTCAGTGGTATCAGCACTATTATTCCGTATCAGATAACTAAGAACACCACCACCACCTGATTCATCAACTGTATACCAACCTTTAGAGTTATATGTCAAATTAGTTGTACTACTAATGTTTTCCTCGTTGAGAAATGTATCATTGTTATAGTTTACCCAGAAAAAATTTGAATCACTTGTATTGCTATTTCCAAAGCTATCATTAACAATTACATACCAATTATGATAACCACCATTAATTGTCCAATCATAATAATATGTACCATTTGCTTTGTTTGAATGTGTAAATAGATGACTACTGTCACCATAGAAACTGATATTCATCGTATCTCCTTCAGGGTCAGCTACTGTTGCTGAAAGATTTACAGGACTTATCTGTCCACTGTTATCAAGTGGTGAATTAATTGTAATCTCTGAAGTGCTATTAGACCAACCAATAGTTGTAAATGTAAATGTTTTATTTTTCCATCCACCTTCTCCATCAGATACATTCATAGACCACCAATATTGTGTATTACCATCGGAAAAATTTGAAGTCACTTGTGTAACATTTGTATTACCAGAAACACTGGTATTTGTGTCACCAAATTGTATCCATGCTCCACTAGAATTGCTGTACCATGTTACATTAAGTGTGTCACCATCTAAATCATCAACGATTCCAGCTACTGTAGGATTAGTTTGAACATCAATAGTACCATTCGTGGGTGACTCTCCTAAAACAGCCAATGGGTGTCTATTTATTAATGAACCTGTTTTTTGATGATTGTATCCTTGTTCAGTCCAATCGTTATCAGCGCTATTTGTGCCATGTGTGCCAAAAACATATAATTCATTGCCATTAGGGTCTCCGCAATTTGCAACTACAACTTCGGTTATTCCATCATCGTCAATATCTGCTACAACCGGTGTTGTGATAGCAGAGAAAAATATTGGACATGCCGATACTAGCGATATGTCAGAACCGTCGTGCGTAAAAATTTGTAGTTGTTGATTTGCACATACTAAAAATTCTAACGTACCATCATTGTTTAAATCTGATATTGAAACAGGTCCAGATACAGTACCACAATTATAATTATCTTCTTCTGTAATTGTAGACCCATCATGACTTAATACATATACATATCCACCACCACCAACAACTATTTCTATAGTGCCATCATCGTCAATGTCTGCTATAGCTGCGGCTTTTGCATTTCCATCAGTTGTAAAATTATCTTCTTCTACTAAACTTGAACCTGTACTATGAAGAATATATACATTATCGTCTTCACTTGGTACAATTATTTCATTTACTCCATCTTTATCAACATCTGCTACTGAAACTTGATATGCGTCATGTGATAAATCGCTAAAATTTGATTCTTCAATTAAATCAATTCCGTTATGTTCAAAAACATATACAAGAGGCGCCTCATTAGGACCGATAATTTCTATTTCTGCATCATCATCTAAATTTGCTACTGTAGATGTATATAAAAAACCATCTTCACATACAAATATAGATTCGTTACTTATGTCGCCATCACTATAATTAAATACGTACATTACATCGTTACCAAAATTTCCAATAGCTATTTCATAATTTCCATCTCTATCAATGTCTGCTACAGCTGGTGAACAATCTTTAAACTCATTTCCTAATAGTTCTGTAGCTTCATAGTAATCTTCTAAACTAATCGTAGTACCAGAATGATTAAATATATAAAATCGAGTACCAGCATTAGCAATAAGTATTTCTATCTCATCGTCTCCATCTATATCAATTAATGTTGGATGCGCATCTACATTACCATTAGTGTTATAATCATCTTCCTTTGTAATTGTTGAACCATCGTGATACAATACACTTACATCCTCATCTATATCACCAATTACAATTTCCATGTCATCGTCATCATCTATATCGCCAAGCGCGGGCGTTGTCCACATAGTGTTGCCTGTTGCATACTTGGCTTCAAATGATAATGTTATACCTGACGGTCTATCAGTATTATTATTTGCTTCCGTATTAGCATAATATTCTGCATAATCAGTATAGCCGTCATTATCTGTATCAGCAACAAATGGATTTGTGTATGAACCCCATGTTGTATTCAATTCTACATAATCAGATAATCCATCTCCATCTGTATCGGTAGAATTATCGCTACCAGATTTAATATCACTTGGAACATCCCATATTATAAACGACTGAACGCTTTGATTGCAAATGACTGATGGGTAACCCTGCGCTGCTGATTTACAGACATGAAAATAAGCTTCATACACGTCATTATCTTGAAACGAAAAATCTGTTATATCAACGTAACCTGCAAATAAATTAAATTCTTTATTATCTCTAAAACATCCATCCCAAAGCATATCTTCGAGACTATCAGCGACTTTTGTAATAGTCCAACCAGTATTATCTAATGTTGCTGCTCCTCGTTTTTTGCCAAATGTTATTTGGAAGTTTACCGATTCAAAGTGTAACCAAGTGTGCACGTATGGTTCTGTTACAGTCATGTTTTGAGCACATACATCATCTGCAAACCAATGACCAGCAAAGGCACTACACCATATCTGGTTCATATCATCAGTTAATGTGTCATTAGCCAAATAACCTGTGTCATTCCAACTACCGTCAGGACCTTGGTCGTTTAACAATCTATCTGCTTTATTTTCATCTCCAGAACCATATGTAAGAAACGAACCAGTCCGATACGTAGAATTTAACATATAATATGGTTCGTAACTAATATTTTGTGCAGTACAATTTAATTGCACCCATCGTCTAGTGTTAGAACCACCTACACCAGTTTTATTCCAGAATACTATATTTGTATTAGAGTTATCACTTGAATCCGTTGCGAATATGTCAAAACTATAATTGCTTCCCGCTACTGTTGCGTTAGCTACTGGAAATGATGTTACAATAGCCCATACATCATCACCCTGGTCAGATAATGTAGAACTATTATACCATGTAGTGACGCCGTTTGTTTCATTAACCCAATGCAAATATACGGAATCCAATCCAGAATCGTCTGTTATAGTCGCAACAATATTTATATATCCTTCATGCTGATAACTGCTATTAGTATAATAACCATCATCGGCAGTTGTAGTCGCCTCTAATGGTGGTTGATATAATGGTCCACCATCATCGGATGAATTACCTGCGAACGTTATTGTTATTGACGGTGGTGTTGTATCTTCTGTAGCAACTTCCCACATTTGTATTTCTGCAAGTCTAGCAGTTTTAGACATAAGTGAATTACTATTATGAAATCGTACACGACATCTATCTCTAGTAGATTCAGCAAATGATTTCTCTATATATGAACCTGTAGTGAATGCACCTTCGTAAACATCGGTCCATACAGCTCCACCATTAGATACATCTACATCTATCTCGTTTATGCCACTTGCAGTTTGCGTCAATGTTCCAATATAATATTGAACTTTGCTACTAGTTATGGCGGAATCTAATATAAAACTACAAAAACCACCCCAATTACCACCTGGGCCGCCAGAAACTGTAGCAGTCGCATCCGTTCCAGTATTTCCGTCATACGCATTTGTTTCAGTAGTCCATTGACTATCGTGGTCTGTATAACTGGTAGGACTTATCCATTCATCACCTGCAGGTGGTTCTGGTATTGGTGAAGTGTATATCAATCCACCAGTTATTGTAACTCCACCTAATATTAAAGCCAAAAATGCTTTTTTATGTTTTTTAATCCAAGGAATGATGTCCTTTCCAAAAATAATCGTACCCGTAATGAGTAATAATAATCCTAATATCAACCAAATAATCATAATATTCTTGTGTTAACTAACATCAATAAGTACATAAAAACATTGAAATAAGATTAAAAGAGGTCTAAGCGACATTGTTATAAAATGATGCTATTGGCATTAGACTTATTAATTACTTACTCCACCTAACTATAAGTTACTTCCACATCGCCATTCTCTTGTATGTTCATAATGGTTTTGTGGTTAACTCCCTTAACTGTTTTTTGGTATCCCAATTTATAGATTCTCCACCTTTCAACTACTGAGTCTTCAGTAAATTGTAATCTCCTTCCACCAACTCTTGTACCGCACTCTACACATTTCCAATCGTTGGTTTCCTTTATATGATTATAAGACTTTCCACAATTCTTGCATACCCAAGTAGATTGTGCTTTACAGTTTGGACATATATATGTCTTTATTCTCCCACCAATGTCTTTTAATCTAAATTCGGAAATTAAAAATCTACCCCTACAGTTAGGACATATTAAGTATGTAGTTGTTCTAACAAAGTTAGTAGTTAAGGCTCCTATAACTCTCCTTCCTCCACTTATATTAACCTCATATTTAGGAAGAAATATATTAGACCTTACATTTATTCCTTTTTCTTTAACTAATCTATTGGCTAATGTAGGAGGAAATGGATATAATCCAAATTTAATAAGTTTATCCTGTTTTACCTCATCAAACAGGTGTGTATTTAAATTATATGGATCGTATTGTGGTAGTGAAGTTCCATCATTATAATGAGCAACCCACATAAATACCCACGCACCATCCCTTTTTTGGTGAGACACCTGAGGTTTGTATACCATTTTATCTTGCATTTTATTGCACGACTCCTCGATTTATCAAATAAAACATTATAACATATTTAACTAACTTCATCCCAAACCCAAGTGAATGTTTCTGTTCCTGGATTTCCTGAAGCTGCATTTGCTCCTATCCAAGCCTGATGAACTAATGCTTTTGAATAGACAAATCCTGCTGAATCATTTGGCGTAATCTTTCTATTGTCAACTGCAAACGCACTACCTAATGCATTTGCTGTTTCTGCATTTGAAGAAGCTGAATTCCAAGCAGAGTGTTCACCTAATTTAGCACCAGATGTTCCTACTGCACCATATGCTTGGTCATAATTTCCACTAGCTAAACCATATTCACTTCCATCACCAGATACATCCATCACTATTACCTGACCTGAAGCAATATCACTTCCCCAGTTAAACAGATCACCATCACAATACCATCTTATTGACGATATATACGTGAAGTCATATGTTCCACCATTCTGTCCACTAATGTATAGGAAATGGGTTTTCCAATAACTTGGATTATAACCAGAATCTGGAATTGGTATAGGATTTGAATCTCCTGGAGTTGCACTATCCATTGTACAATATCTAGCTGTAACTGAAACACCTTGACCACTGAGTAAAGTCATATTAGCAAAACTCCAAGCCGAACCATTCATTTCGGCTACAAATACTCCTGCTGGCATATTTATTTCCTTATTCTAAACATAATATAAATACATTATCTACGTTTCCTCGTACTACGTGCCTTCTTACTAGCTTCTATTTCTTTTTGCCTAGTATCTAAGATGTAATACTCGAGAAAAGCAATTCCGTCTGGGTTTTTTTCTCTAAGTTCTGATATTTCTATTGGGGATTTACATAGTAACTTGCAAACCTCAAACTCAATAAAGCCATACCCACTATTTACGAAATTTCTTTAATTCTGACTCAGTGACTCCAGTGCCCTTTTGGGATTCTGTGATTAATTCAGTAATGAAGTTTTGTAGAGTAGAGAACGAAACTTTCTCATTCCAGAATTCTTCGTCTAATGTTTCGTCTACTGAAAGTTTTGAAGCTATACCACTTAATCTCTCGTATATCTCAACCATTTTGATTAAAGCTTCTGGGTCTGCACTCCCTTCATACTTTGCAGCTTCTGCTGATAGCTTCATTATAGTAATCATTTCTTTATTAGTCGGTCGTCTTGCAAGAATAGTTCTATGAGTTTCTGATGAAGTATCAAATGATACCTTAAGCAAGTCTGCATCATAGTCTCCTTCTATTTTAGACCTAGTAGAGATGAGTCTTGTTGCATCTTCCATTCTTTTCTCTTGTGTTGCTTTTCTCTTTTCTTGGAGTTGTTCCATCTTATTCTTTTTAGTTTCTTCAGACATAACGAACCTCCATTATAAAATAAAAAAATACATTAAAACATTTAGTCTGATATTCTTACACCAGAACCTGCTACAGGTCTTTTTGTTATATTGTATGGATCCAGAACTGTAAAGTCTACTGAACCTTCTGTCACTGTACTAGCATCTCCTAGTGCTAAGTCGAATCCTGTAATTTGGCAAGATTTGAATACAAACCTTAAACTATGTGGTCCTGCACAACCAGAAATCTTAACTTTTGTACCGTTAATTAAAGCACCAACTGTAGTTTCTGCTACTTCGTCAGCCCATTCTGCGTTTGTGAATGACCCTTCAATGGACATTGATCCTTGACTAAACGAATTACCAGCTTCACCTAATAGTTCTTGTTCTACGGTACCTCTTGTTATACTAAGTGTAAAATTACCTAGTCCACAAGTTGTATGACTTTGACCACTAATCCAAATTTTTGCATTTTCACCAGTATACGTTTTTGGGGTTACAGCTGCCATATTTAATCACTCACCAATTCACTAGAATAAGTGACATTCTTCGGGTCCATAACTGTGAAATCGATTGAGGCTTCTGTAATTGTTGAAGCATCACCTATGTTGACATCGTAGCCAGTAACTTGGCATGATGCGAAACAAAACTTTAATGCACCAGTTCCGATACTACCTGATATCTTGATAACAGAACCATCTACGATACTGTCTAAGAATTCTGAGTTACCTGAAGCAGCAAATCTACAATTAGTTATGGAACCTTCAATACTTAAAGATCCTTGCGTAAAGTAGTTTCCAGCCTTACCAACTAACTCTTGTTCTACTGTCCCTCTTGTAAATGAGAAACTAATATCAGATACCCCGTATACAATAATATCTTGTGACGCAGCACCAATGTATATGGTTGCATCTTCTCCTGTTAATAATGCCATATTATCTATCACCTATTTTTAAATTAAAACATACATCATTTATTATAAATATCATATTTGTTCCATCTTGTCATTTTTCTATTAGCAGATAATTTATCATCCCAGATATCTGTATCTGTAAGTTTTTGGTATCCAGATGATATCATAGTCTTAGTTAATTGTGTTAATATATCATAATTCTGTTTTAGACTTTGTCTCGAGTATATATCAATTTGTACACCAAAATCTTCTGCTATTTGTCCTGAAGCAACTAAGTATCCTAATCTACCTACTGCATTACCACCTATTTGTATAATAGTTATACAAGGATATCCCTGTATTTCATTTTGCCATCCTAACTTTACATTACTAGCTGATACATGAGCAGTTATATTAGGAGTAGTAGTTATTGTATCGTATAGACTCTTAAGATGTTGATATGACATATTATCTAATTAATCCATTTACACGTGTTCCAACATATCTTTTTAAGTTTCTTGCCCATCTATCTCTTTGATAATATAATGCATCACCAAGAAAATGTTTTGGCTCTTGTCCTCTAACTTCCTCTACTAATACATCCTTACCAAGATATAGATAGTTTCCTTTCTTTGGTTTTATTGGAGTTCTAGAACCACACTCTACTGGAGCTGCGTGTTCTGACCTATTCCATAGCTTCCACTGTACATAGCCTTCACTAACTCCAATCTTCTCATAGTCCCACAAGTCTAAATTATCTGTTAATTTATCTTGTGGTTGTCCGTGTGATGTAGTTTCTCCTATTAAATTATTTCTTAAATTTTCCATTGCTGTATCTACAACATCACTCATAAGTTCTTGTATTGAATCACTAACCATATACTTAAACCCAACTCTAAGCTTTTTAAATCTATATAAAGACGGGTCTAATCCAGTTATCTTTATCATTTTATACCTAGTAAAGTTTTTCTAACATATCCACTTGAATCGTCATATACTTCTCTAACTCTATATGTATTTCCACCGTAATGTATTTCATCATCAGTAGTTATCGCTTGGCTACTAAGAAAATAACCATTGAATTTGACATCCTCAAACTCACCAGGTAGTTCTCTTAATTGTTCTGCACTTACTGGAACCAATCTACATTTTATTCCAGATGTATCAAATGTCATAGTTACTACATCCTCACCTAATGCATTCGAAGATATAGTCTGCGTATACCGTGCTACAGTCTTGTTTAGCAAAGACTCATAATAACTTTCTGTCATTTTTTCTCTAAATATTCTTTATGAACTAATCTATGACATCTCTTACATAGTGTTTGTAAGTTATTCCAAGTATGTTTACCACCATACTTAACTGGAACAATATGATGACAGTGTGGTGCCCTATTTCCACCACCTATCCTACATTTAACTCCACACATTTGACATATGTAGTTATCTCTATTAAATATAGCAAACCTTAATTTATTCCAGTTCTGTGGATATAATTTACTAGGTCTCTTATATCTACTCATTAGCTAGTACAATACGCCACCTATTCTTTCCCCTAGAATATAACATATCTTCAGCCATTTGCTCCCATGATTTAGCTGATTCTGTAGCTGAAACGTGTTGTCCTCTTCCAGAATGAGCATATGTTACTTTATAGTCGCCTAGAGATAAAGACTCAACTATTCCATATTTCTTAATGAGACTGGGATTACCCTTAATTATCTTTGACATTACTATTAGTAATGCAGGTATTCTACCTTCAGCAACGGGAACACTAGTATCATTATAATATGTTGCTTTGATATAATCTTCGACAGCTTCTATCTTAAGTAGTAACTCTGCTTTTGTCACATCATTGTAACTTAATGGAGGTGTAAAAGCATTTCTTACCTCATACTCCCTAACTAGGCTTGGATTATAATCAACCATTATTCTTCCTCTCCTTCTCCTAATCCATATTGAGGTATTTTTCTTCTATCTACCTTTCTAGAGCTTCTATCTGCTGGTATTGGTATATTATCAAAGATATATATTTTATCTTCATCAGTTCTACCACCACCCTGATCATCTTCAGTTATGTCAGCTTTTATTCTATCTGCAGCAGATAACTTGTTTCTATCCAATAATCCTTTTTCTCTGAGTTTTTGGTAGGTTTTAGTTAGTTTAAATTGATTTCCTCTACCATGTAACATATCTTTATCTCTCTAATTTTATGTTAACATAAGGACATACATTAAAAAATAAAGATGTGATATTTTGGAAATATCCCATCATCATTTAGTGTTCAATTATGCATGCTTTCTCTGGCTGAACTGTTTTCACACCATATCTCATAGTAGCTGCTAAGCCAATCAAGTCGTGAATTGGATCGTCATACTGTTCTACTGTGATATCACGTCTCATTCCTATGAAACAGAATGATGGATCGCAAACCAATGCATGTACATCGTGTTGTGTATCATTTCCACTATTCCACTTGTATGTTCCAGTTGTCCAACCATCTACAGTTAGTCTGTGTAGTTTTAGTCCGAATATCTTACCAACATCATAATTCCTCAATGCAGCATCACTACCAGCCATATGAGCTTGTAGTAAATTATTTGAAGAAATTAATAGGTTTTCTGCAAATGGAGTCATTATCATATCAGTTGGAATCCAATCTCTGTTAAGTATCTCTTTTATACCTGTAAGCATATTTGCTAGTGTGAATCCTGCTCCTGCATCTACAGTAGCGATTTGACTATATGTAGACTTGTCTGTTGCCTCATTGATTACATCATAGTTTAGTTTGTGTTCAATCTTTTGTCCTGCTCTCATTAACTCAAATTCTACCATATCCCATAGACCATCTTCAATCATCTCATTTGTAATGAGAGGTCGTGTACCGACTTTCTTGATTTTCAAGTCACAGGTATGGAAAGTCTCTGTGTCAATTGGTATAGCTGCTCCTTCTGCTACATCAACTGCTTTTCCTAGATTACCACTCTCTTTGGTAATTCTGATTTGGTATGTGTTAGTCTTAACAATTGGAAACACTTGCCTTACGCATTGTAATGGCTTTGAACCTTCTAGAATTGTATTGTATACTTCCTCTTGAAGTAAGGTATCAGATTCTAATCCCTCACTCATCAAAAGTTCTTTTCGTTCTTTTGGTAGAGTATCTAATACAACTGTTTTGAAGCTCTCGGTGTTTGCGAGTTTCTTCCTTTCTACGTTGCCAGCATAAGCATACTCAAGCATTTTTGTTAGTTTAGACATATTGTCACCTAAATTATTTTCAACATAATAAGAACATACATAGTATCATTATAATAATGAATTTAAATTAATAGTGCTTTACCATAGGCACCGTCTGTAATATCCTGTAATGCAATAGCTTGTATATTTGCACCAGAACTTCTAGCGAGTAAAGCTCGTCTGAAGAAACCTTTTGGATATGCACAAAGTGCCATTCCAGCTTTTACCGCACCAGAAACTCTAACCCTAACTTTGTTTCCTGGTCCAGCAACTGCAACCATGTCATTATGAGCTGCAGGATATAAAGCAACACCAACATAACCTGCGTCCCAAGTGTATTGGCATTTCTTAGCGCAAACTCTTACCGCTTCTGTAGCACCAGAACAACAAACAGCCTCTCCACCCTTAATAGCACCAGAAGCCTTGTAATTCATAGTAAATGTGCCTTCTTCAACTAATACTGGGTCGTTAGCAATTGCTGTAAATGTCATTGCCATATATATCACTCCAATTATTTATAACTTCTTGAAATAAATAAAAACATTGTTAGATGGATTAACTTCTATATACTCGTCCATGTCTTTTGTCTACAATAATACCAGTGTCTTTTTGATAAGTAACTTCTTCTTCTTTCTTAGTCTTTGGTTTTTCTTCCGTTTCTTCTAGTTTCTTGACTTGTTCTTTGAGTTTTTTGATTTCATCCTTGAAACCATCAATTGCTTCGTCTCTTGCTTTTAAAGCCATCTCAACTTCTTTGTCAGATTCTTCCACAGTTTCTTCCTCTTTAGGTTCTTCTGTTTCTGGTTCCTTTTCCTCTAGTTCTTTTTCGTGTAGTGACTTTAGTGTTTCTGTAATGGTTTCTTTTATTGTTTCTATGATATCTGACTTTGTAAGAATATCTTCTGTTGGAATATCCTCTGGCTCTGATTTTTCTTCAGTCTCTGGTTCTTCTTCTTCTTCGTCATCTTCGTCTTCAGCCTCAACTTTTGGCTCTTCTTCGTCTGATTTCTTAATCTCTTCTGGATTGCAATCTTTGCACTCTTCATCTTCTGATTTCTTAACGACTGGTTTATTTTCTTTCTTTTTCATGTCTTTCATATAATTTTCTAACATTTCTACTTCACATTTGTTTATTATTTTAAAGCCCGAATCCCTATTTACAGGATTTGAACAAACAGAAATCTCAAATAGATTTATCTTATCAATAACTTTGATACATTTATCATCGTCACATTCTTCATGATCTTCTATAATTTCTCCACCTATTGAGAATCCTCTAATCTCACCATCTTCAATTTTCTTCCATACTTCCTTTGCAATCTCTAAGTCATATCTTATTTCTGCTACTATGAATAATCCATTGTCGTCAACGTGTGTTTCTAACCCACCATATTTGTTTATGATTTTACCTATTTGAATATTTTTGTGAACAAGCATTATGTTTGCATATGATTCGTCAGTTATTAATGTCTCTAGTCCATCTTTTAATACTGCTGGAGGTATATATTCATTTTCTGTATCTACAACTGCTAGAGAAGCATACCCAGCAATTATCTTTCTATCATCTGTCTTACTTAATAAATTAATATTTCCAAATAAGTCAATATGTATATGTTTTTTATTTATATTTAGTTCTTCACCAGTTTTACTTGATGTCATTGTTCTTATTCCACGAATGAAATTTTCTATTGGTATGAATGAATTATTGATTGTGAAACTTAATAATGAATTTTCTTTATTCTCACCAACAAGAGAAGATCCACATTCTGGACAAGTCTTTTCATTACAAGGAACTCCCTTTTCGTGTTCGGTTTTATATCCACACTCTGGACAAACGCAATAGTCGGCTCCACCATCACCTTGTCTGTCTCCATCTTGTCCTTGCCCGTCACCTCTTGCCTTCTCTTTAGCTCCTGGGTGTTTCTTTCTCCACATACTATAACACATAGCCACAGCCTGATCTTTTGGATAACCCTCACTTACGTAAACAGGGACACACCTCTTTATAAAATCAGACTTACTCTCATCTTCTTTTGGCGGACTTGGCATTACTTAATCCCTCCTACAATTGCAATTATTAAACCTAATATAGTTACCATAATTCCAACGAAATATTTCCAGCTCTTAAGATTGGTTTCTAGTATTGTTAGTCTTTCTTGTGTATGCATTGTGTGGTTTGTTAGTAATAACTCAATTTTCTCATATCTTTCATTGAGTGATTTGAGTTCTGCTAGAACATACTTACTCCATTCAGTCCAACTATTACTCGCATCCATTCTTACTACTCCATATCTCTATAATTGCACATACTCCATTTACCCTTAGTGGTAATATAACGACATCAAATATTTCTCCAGACCAAGGACTTTTAATATCATTAAATATATTAATCTTGGATTTATCTGACCATATATTGTCACAATGATTTTGTAATGGACATTTATTATTTATCCCAGAACATTTCTTGAATATTAAATCACTTGTATCTATATTGGTGCATTTTTTTAATCTTTCAATTAATCTGTTATTTAGGAATATTACTGTCTTATCTTCTCTAACAATTGCTACACAAACATTAAGTGTATCAAAGAAGTTACACATACATCGAAATACTTGATGTGGGTGTGTTGGATTATCTATACTATTAGATAGCTCTTCTGTAAGAACCTCTAATCTCTTGAGTCTTTCATTCATCATATCAATAAATAGACATACATCACTACTTACTTAATATCCTAACAGCGGCTTGACTATTAATAACTTTAACTCCAAATCTCATTGAAGCCACTAATTTGGTTAAATCAAATGCAGGGTCTTTTATATTACTCTCAATTTTTATGTCTTGTCTCATACCTATAACAGCATAATTATCTGAATCAATAACCATTCCATAATAGTGATTTGCTGAGTCAGTTGCATCCCAATAACTTGTAGCACCAACCTCTAATGGAGTCATTAATTCATACACTTCAACTCCACAAATATCATCTCCAGTATTTGGTGTTATTCCTAATTCTGTAGAACCACTAACACTAGATTTAGATAATAGATATCTAATAGCTGTTGGGTAACCTATGAATGACATTCTACTATTACCCCAATATAGTTTCTTTAGATATTCACGAGCTAAAGCTATGTCATATGTAGTTATGTGTGATTCTGCTGGATCTATATCTGCTGGTTTAGTAGCATGATGACCATCTAGTAACTGAGTCATACCAACCTTATTAAGAGTGTTTTCTAGTAGTGCTCCTGCTCTCTGAACTAATATTTCAATTATATCCCATTGTCCATCTTCTATTAGCTCGTGGGTAATTGGAATTGACGTAGCATATTTGTTTATTTCCACAGTTCCAGAAGCGAATGTAGCTTTCATAGTTGGAAATGCTGCACCTTCAGAAACCTTATCTACACACCCACTAGGGGATATCATAGACGGAACAACCGCTCTGTACTCATTTACATCTATTGTTGGAATTAATTTCCTTATGACTGATCTCTTTTCTGCTCCTACATGTAATGCATTTTCTAACTCAATATTGAGTAGATTATCACTACCTGTTCCTTCTTCAGATAATAGGAGTTGCTTAATGTCTTTAGGGAAATTTGATTGATTCAATATCTCTTTTCTCTCATTATCTCCTGCATAGGTATATTCTAGTACTTTTGCTAATTTTCCCATATTTTCTCATTATATTAAACATTATAACATTACTTTCTTAAATCTTTTATATTTCTTGTGTTTTTTGATATATCAGTTATATGAGCATGCCAATGATCTGTTATTTTTCTTCTATTTGTTCTTAACTTTATTCCATTTCCAAATAAAGTTCGACTTCTATATAGTATTCTCCCCCATTGCTCACGACCGATTTCTGTAACATGATCTGCAACCACAACCATTGGTGTTTTACAAGTAAGACAATCTACTATTACAAAATCATCTTCATTTAATATTTCATCCTTTTCAGGATAATATAATTTAGTTTTTATATTTAATTTAGTGAAGATATCACAAAGAGGACATCCATCAACTCTAAATGTTTTGACTCCCTTCATTTGAATCACCCAAGTACTTTACTGTCTTATCCCCTTTCTTCATAACTAAATAGTTCTTTAGTCTTATTCCCTTATTAAAGGTACACTTTTCACAATATATACCATAGTTTTGGCATACGTTTGCAAATTCACAAATAACTTCACTCATATAAAAACTCTGGTGGTTTAGGTCCTTCCTCTGATATTAATGCATCCTTACACGCTGGTGCAGTAACCACAGCAAGTCCAATATATTCCATATCTTTAACATACCTATTATCTCCTTTATCCCAAGCATCTTCTGTCATAATCTCAACAGATAGCCAATTTATTAAACCCTTATCTATTAGACGTATTGTATCTCTTGCATTTTCAGTAATGGGATGGATATATAAATCTCCTTTTACCTTACCATCATCGTAGTAGACATTTTCTACTGTACCTATCCTATCTAATACTCCGTGAGAGTGATCTATATTAAGATAATTAGATTGCCATACATTTGCTGTTCTTTCTAACACATCTCTATTATAGGCAACTCCTTCTCTAGTGAGTGAGTCAGAGAAAACTCCTTCACTAAGTAATGTGACATCCCGATATATTCTAACATCAGTAGTTTTACCTATAAGTCTTTTATTATATTTAAACTCTACATATGGTGTATGGAGAGTTTTTATTTGTTTCTTACTCATTCTTCCTCCTCTTTTTTTGGTTCTGGTTCTTCTTCTGGTTCCTCTTCTTCTTCCTCTTCTTCTTCTTCCTCATCAACATCTTCCTGTTCTTCATTAGGTTCATTTGTTGAGTATCCTTCATATATGATTGTGTTAGCCTCATCTTCATCTATTGGCTTCATACCAAATTTCTTTCTTATCTCGTTAATTGTGAATGGTTTATATTTAGAAGACCTAAATCCTCTTATTAGATTACCCATCCATTTAGCTTTTTCTGATTCATCTGCTGAACTAACACTTCTAAACTCAATTGATACAATATCTGGATCAAATCTATTCTCTTCTAACACTCTATTAAATAATTGTTTTTCTATAATTCTAGATAGTCTTAACTGGAATGATTGAATCATTCTCTCATACATAATTGCCTTAATCTTTGCAGTTGCTTCTGTTGAACCCCTACCTAATCCAAGAGCCTCTTCTGGACATAGTAATCCAATAATCACTTGTGTCTGGAAGTAATTGAAATATTCTTCTATTCCAGCTATTCCTTTCTCGTCTATTGTATCTATAGAAACATTCCAAGGAACTATAAATTCATTTTTCTCGTCTATATCTTCTACTTCGTCTCTTATCTCTTTTAATACACTCTCTGGGGGTAGTTGTCTATCTTTCTCATTTCCAACTGTAAATACAGTCTTAGTAGTACCGTGTCTTATGATTGCATTAGCAATTGCATTATCTGTCTTTATTTTCTTATCTATAGTATCTCTTGATGCTTGTAGTAATGATATTCCATATGGAGTCTCTGGATTTGAAAAGAACTTAATGTGACATATAGTTTCTTTATCAAGTTTTGGTATTCCAGACTTATCTCTAACACCAAGACTTTGCTGATACGACTGAACTATGCCATGTTCATCATATACTATTTCCATAGACTTTGGATCAACATCAAGTAATGAAGAAGGTTCTTTCTTTCTATTTAGAACAATTTCCATAAATGCATCTCCTAGAACTAAAGCATATCTAGTATTATCTACTAGATGTGAGTCTAAATCTACTTTCTTGCACCATTGAATTATTAAATCTCTAGCTTTGGGATTCTCTGATTCTATATCATATCCAACCATAACTGTATTGAATGCTATTGAATTAACAGCTGCCCATACAGTATCTTCGTTTGAATAGTAATCCCAATATTTTTGGAGTTGAGATTTTGTTCTAACTCCCTTCTGCATACCAAATGACTTTTTCTTTCCAGTTTGTATTACCGACTTTGGTCTACCTTCATCATCCAGATATTTAATAGTTTGAAATGGATTTAATCTTTTAATTGAATCAATTATTGACATTATATCTATCTCATTCCTTTTCTTCTACTTTCTTTTTCTTACCCTCAAGAATTATAGTTATAGTTGAGACTTTTCTATCTTCGTAGTCTTCACTATCTATTTCTATATTTACTTTTGGGTTTATCATCTGTCGCTTTAATATTTCAGCAGTATCAACTGTTGTTTTGATATTGCCACCACGACCTAATAATCTAACTGGTTTTTTAGCCTTATTACCTAAAGCCCAAACACCAGCATTTATGTAGCTAATAACAGGCTTATCGCCTATATATACATCCTCATATTCCGACATACTGACACCGACTATTTTAACATTGGTTGAAACCACATTATGCCTTTATCACAAAAGGAAGTTTTCTTTTTCTTGCAGTAAATACACTAGTTACCTTATCCCAATCAACTGGATCTAAATCGTCTTCTGAAGCCTGTATAGCAAAAGCAAGACTGTCTATAGCATCATCGTGCATCCCTCTTGGATAACTTATTAGCTCATCAGCTAAAAAGTCTAAACTTGGATTTATTGTTATTCTATTTGTCTCAAGTAATACACTCAATCTCTGTAATCTAGACCACTTGTCATTAACCCAAGAAGATTTGAGTTGTTTAATTGGAAGATTGGTAGTATCCTTCCATTCATCAGTTATTATTCTCTGAGCAGCATTAGACTCTATTCCAATCATTCTTGGTGCCCATTTTTCACTTAATGATTTTATTATTCGTAGTTGTTGACTCATAGATACTTTATCCCTTATACTCTCAACCACGTAGTAGTTATTTGACTTTGTTTTAGCTACTACGGTAGCTACAAAATAGTCACCTTCAATACTCTTTGAAGCTAAATCTACGCCAATAAATCTCTCGGTATCAGATGGAAATCGTGTCTCATCCCATCTAGATATTGCGTTATCAACCCATTCTTTCTTTACTGGGGAATCTTCAGTTTGTATTATGTTATTTTGGTACTGCATTTCAAATGCTACTTTACCAATATGATCGTCACGTAGACGAATCAAATCATCATAGCTAAATCTATCTGGCCAAAGAACCTTCTTTTCTTTGTCATCTAATATAGCTTTAAATCTTTTTGCTTCGTATAAGTCTTTTGTAGAGAGATAGTTGTGTAAGTCGTCTTCATGCCATCTAGTAGCTATATTTATTATCTTACCCTCAGGTTCAAGCATCTCTAGTAATTCAGTTTCATACCATTCTTTTAGTTGTCTTCTTCTGTGAGCTGTTTGGGTATTCTTCCTGTCACACACATCATCTAATATTATTATATCATAGTGAGATGATATCTGTGAAGATGTCACTCCTAGAACCTGTAGTGTAGGTTCTTTGTGGATTATTCCACCACCCTTGTTCTTAACTCGTAGTTTTGAACGAGACCATAAATTGGATTTCTGTTCCCCAAATAACTCAACTAGCTTTTCATTGTACTCGAGATGGTGACTTATGAAAGTCATCATTTCTTCAGCTTTATTTTGGTTTACTGTAGTAATTAATATTCTAATTGACGGATCTATTATGATACGCCAAATGATGTACCCCTCAACAATGGTACTCTTACCATGTCCTCTCGGGGCAAGTAAACAGACAAATTCATTGTCTTCGAATAAATCTAACCATTCTTCGTGGAAGTCCTTTACTGTTAAATTTAGTACTTCTTCCATGAAGGATTTACAATTAGTAGTATACTCCAATATCTTCAGATAGTTGTCAGCCATTTCAATTATATAAATAAATAAACATTATAACATGTATTGGTTGTATTTGATACTCAATGTGTTTATTCTTCGGTAGGGTCAGAGTCAGAGAATCCCATAAGGATACCGACTATACCACCTAAGAATGTTACGAATTCTTGCCAAGGTAATACGTCTGTATATATTCCCATGCCTTCGAATACTCCACCAGCCATATAGCCGAATGCAATACCAATCAAACCTAGGAATATAGACTTCAGTAACTTTGCCAACAGTAACTTACTTAGCATATTTCTTCCTTTCCCTTATTTATTACAGTTTAATATACATATCGTTGTATAGTTGTCTATTCTGTGAGACCATCTTTGTAGTGCATCACGATATTATATATTGTTTGTAATATTGCTAGTGTCAAACCAGAATATGCAAGGAACTCTTGTGGTATTAACGGACTACCACTCTCGATTATTGCGATTACTGCATTTAATCCACCAGCCATGAATGTTAGAAATAACATTAAAATGAATTTCTTCATAGCTATAGTTAGCTTAAATGCTGGACCTGGTTGATACCAAGCTACTTGATCTTTTTTCATTCACTATCCTCCTTTAATTTTTCTTTTATTTTGTTTCTACACTCTTTACAGAGATCTCGTGAAATATCAAGGAGTAAATTTTTAATATTTATTTCCTTCTTGTAGATTATGTTTTGTGTTGGCTTGATTATTCTATTGTCAGCAAACTCCCTTAACGAGACCAAATTCTTTCGATATTGATCATTCACCTTTTGCCAAGAACTTATAATCTTCTGTACATCTGTAGACTTTAAGTCCTCATTCTTAAGTTTAGACATATAACTTTCTATAGTTCGTCTAGCATTTTCTGAGTCTAGAATAGATTCTCTCATCTTTATATTGAATTCTTTTTCCATCAGTTCTGTTGGATCTTTGCTTTCATCTAGTTTAATCTCAAGTCTATCCTCGTCTTTTTTCTTTAAGAATCTATGTATAGACATAGGACTGATTTCATTTAGTTCTGGTATGTCTGTGTATTTGGTTGATATAGCTTCTGCTATGGCATGAGTACTCTTGCCTTCGCTATCCAAGCGAATAACTTCATCTTCCAAATTCCATTTTATTATTTTATTTTTCTTTGTCATATATAGTTTCTCCTATATATAATTTAGAATCGAAATATCCCACCATCTACCCGACTTTTCTTGTCACTCCTGTTCGATTATCTATTGTGAGGCAGTGGAATATATAGCTATATACCCTCTCTCATATATATATATGCAGTCGTAAACCTAGTCATAGTATATAAAGGTTTCCCCTCTATGTATACACCTATATATACACTTTTCGTTATCCTAGTAGAATTTTGGCTGGAAGAGGAGAATGCCTTTTTTCTCTTTTCGTTACCCTATGTTGTGGTGACTTAGCGATTAGAAGATACTCCTGTTGCTTAAGGCGTGTTAATGTTTCTCACAATATCATTTTTATCAACCATTTTTATATTTAAACTAACAATTGTTAAATTTTAACATTGATTATTGTAATATCATATCTAATATGATATATATATTTAGATATTTTTATAATATGAGAAATGGCACATTTTTTTATTTCGACAATTTTTTATTGTTTTAAGTCTTATTTACAACATTATTCCTTCTTACACTATTTTATTAACGATTGTTAATTTGGATAGTCTACTCTCAAACCAAAAACCATATAACAATTTATGCTTAAGTTTTTTGTATTATCATAATATCTAATATTATAATATCTAATATTGATATATTGTTATTCTACATTATTTTGATATTACTATTTTACATATTTTTTAATGGTATAATTCCTTATTTTATTTGGTATTTTTATATAAATATCATAATGTTCAATTTTGTGCATTCTCTCCTGTTGGCACAAATCGATAACTATATAAGTAAACATTGCTTACAGTAATTCCATGAACCAAAATAAATCGACCGGAATATTTGAGGCAAACGAATTTGAAGAAATACGGGATTTATTGCTTGATGTAGCAAACAATCCCAGCAAATACATTGAATATGAATATAAGGAACAAAATAATTTATTAGATGATTTTAAAGAATTAATAAAATCATCTGTAAAATATGGTGTTCAATTTCGATATACAAATCCAGAGTCAAAAAAACAAATGATTTACATTGATAAAAAAGACAACAGAATAAAACTATTAGGTGTTAACGGCAATGTAACAAAATCAAATACAATCTTTCACTACAGCAGATTAAAATACATTATTGCAAAAGGTCAAAACACATTAAGCATAAAGGCAATAACAAAAATTATTGCTGATAGAAAAACAGTTAAAACCATTGATATAGACCACTTCGATAATAATAAACAAAACAATCAATTGTCAAACTTAAAACCAGTTCCTCATTCAATCAACATAAACAATCATTATGATAAACTCAAAAAACTCATCGCAGATGGCAAAATCCACCAAGCAAAGCAAACAGCAAAAAAATTAGATGTAAGTTACCTTCTAACTTACATCCTTTAATCTTTTTTCTTTTAAGGTGAATGAAATGAAAAAAATATGGAAAACAAAAACCTTCCCAACAAGGAGAGGTGCAATAAATTTTGCAAAAGCAAAAAGTGTAGCAAAACTACCATACTGGGATAAAGCAATTATACCAGATAAGAAAGGTAGACTAATTCAAACTAAAGTTTTTAAGGTTGATTACTTAGGTATTCAATCTTAATCTTTTCTTTTTATTTTTGCCATTCCTCTTTATATCTGCAATCCAATATATTAATTGCCATTCCTCTTATTATTCCACTTTCAGAATATTAATCATTTTACATTCCCAGAACATTAACAATTGTTTAATCTTATTAAAATGAAAGAAAGAAAAAAAAGATGACCTTATTGCCATCTTTCATATTTTGGGCTGAGCGTATGACCGCAATCACATACGAACTCTTCATTTTGGTATTTCTTTATTAGTTCTCTTATGTAATATGCTGTCTTACATTTCTTACATATTATTTTTATCATAATATCATATATAAGATATTAGTATATAAACTTATGTATTGCAGTTCCTCTTATTATTTCAGATCTTATATATTAATACCCATATTCTTATATCCTGCATATGTGAAAAAAATAAAGAAAAAAAAGAATTAATGAGATAAAAGCGTATCAATTTTATCAATGAAACCACTAATGATTAATGAATGGTAGCGTAACTCATCACTTGTTGTTAATAGTTTACAGTTATTTGCATCATGCCTTATCATACTGCGTAATTCATATAAGTATTCCTGTAGTATTTTGAAATTTCTCTGTGTTCCAGATAAAGATACATTTGTTATATCTGCTAATGCTATTCCGTCTATTTTATCACCTCCTTTAATTTCATATATCTAATATAGATTATTAGTATATAAACCTTGTGTTTGGCATTCCTCATTATATTTTCATTCCAGAATATTAATACCCATCATTCCTCTTTATATCCTAAGACCCAAATATTAATAACTAAATAAAAAAAATATAAAGAAAAAAAAGATAAAGATGTTTACTGAAAACCAACATCTGAATTTGGAACATTTTGTTTGCTGTTTATCATATCTGCAAAGTTCTTGATTTTTGTTATTAATTCCTTATTGACAATTACTACCAATTCATCTTTTGTAAATTCGCTCTGTAACTTATTGACAATATCTTTCCCAGATATTCCGTCATCTGTATTCATTTTGCTGAATATTTCATCTGTGAGTTTGATTAATTTGTCGTTTGTTGTTCTCATTACTGCTTGGAATTCTTCAAAGGTTTTTATCATTCTTTATCACCTCCTTTTGTTTCTATTATTAAGAATGTGTTACAAGTATATAAGTGTTTTGGTTGTCATTCCTCTTATTATTTGTCATATGGAATATTAATCCAGCCTTCCCCATTCCTCTTATTATTTTCCAATCCAGATATTAATGGTCATTCTGGGCATTCCTCTTATTATCTGAAAAAAAATATAAAAAAGATCTAATCATATATGATTGTCTAAAATTAAATAAAAGAAAAAAAAGATTAAAAAACTTATTTGTGTTTTTCAATCCAAGTTTTAATTTCTATCCAAGTTTTTGGTAGTGCATACTGCATATTTATTTTTCCTTTTTAATTTTGTTTATCTGTTTCTGTAATTGTTTTATGTGTTCTAATAGTGTTTGTTCATTGTTTGATTGTTCTGTTTCTGTGTTATTCCATTGTAGTTTTTGCATTTGTTCAAAGACTTTTGGGAAAATATCCCTTGAGATATTAACGCTATTTCTACCACATCTGTAATTAATGAATTCACTTCCACCATTAACCATACTTCTTATAGTATGTGTTCTTGTTTTTGTATTTCCATTATAGGTGTATTTTTCGCTTACCTCTTTTGTATCTAATACTTTACTTTCCATGTTTTTTATCACCATATAGTAATAGACTTATGTATATATAAAGTTTATGGTTGCTATTCCTCTTTTTATTTTGTATGCAGAATATTAATAGTTCTCAATCACTATTCCTCTTATTATATTAATCCAAGAATATATATGCTGTTCCTCTTTTTATCTACCTACTCATATTTAATTAGTTCCTCTTTTTATTCAACCTATCTTATAAAACTATCTATATATATAGTCTATGGTTAGTCTAAATACTAGTCTAGGTATGCGTGAAACAAAAGGCAATCTAAAATACGGGCTTAAAATTATGTATATAGTAGTGCTTATGGAAATGAAAAGATGTATATATAAGTAACTAAGTCTTTTTACCTAACATACACAACATACAACTAATACACACTTAATCTATTACTCTATACAACACTATGTTGTTTTCTCCTTATAGACTATCTTATATTCTCTCCTTATACTACCCAAAAATAGGTAGAATTAATCACCTATCTACTACCCAAAATTGAGTAAGTATCGTTACATGTTCCGTTATAAGTTTATGCTCACTATTCTATACTATACTCTATACTAAGATCACCGAAAAGTATTTAAATCACCTGCACTCTAATAGGAATGGTGAAACAAAATGACTAACAATAAGAAAATAGAACATAAGGCAACCGACAACACTATCTATGATAGTAGTGATAATGAAAGAATAGGATATAGGATAGGTATGAGTGATAAGGAATTTAATGATTACCTAAACTATAAATTAACTGAAGGTATGAGTAAGAAGAATAGATTACTTATACTAAAATATGAAAAGGAGATAGATTAAAAATGAAAACAAATAGAGTGCATATAATAGAAAATAGTAAAGTCTTTACTAATGAAGTAAAGAAACTAAATAAGAAGGAAATAGAATATGAAAGAGTAGATGGTGAAAACTATATATGTTTAGTTACTAATCACCACAGTTATCTATTCTATTCAAGTAAGCAGAATGTAAACCATATATTCTTTGTTAGAGTATTTGGCAAAGATAATATACAACAAAGACTAATATCTAAAACAAGTAAGAATGTAACAGAAAAGACTTGGCATAATAAGGATATAGTAGTCTATAAAGATGAGAAAATATCTACATATAGGAATACAGATGTAGGTAATACTACTAATGTGCATAGAGTAGAAAATACAAATGAAACATTAGGTTATCCTTTTAAAAGGAAAATATCATTTGCCTTTATTAAGGATAGTAAGGATAGATTACAGTATAGGAGAGAATGTATAGAATTATCTAAATACAATAGACAAGGTAAAAGAAAAAAGATGTTAGATGATGTATTCTGCACAAGAGTATTAAGACTATTCCTTAATCTAAAAGGGCATACAAATACAGAGATATATAATATACTAAGGGCAGAAGAAACTATATCTGGATATGCAGTAGTAGAAATAATGGAATACTTATATCAGGTAATAAGCAGTTATCACCCATATTTCTATCATAAGAATGGAACATGTAAGTATAACAAATATATTCTAAAGGAACAGATAAGACAGATAAAACAAATAGGATTATTAGATTGTGATTATACTTTATGTAAGGTAAATAGAAATGTTCATAAGGATAGTAATCAAATAAAACAAGAAGATGTTCAGGATTGGCTTAAACAAAGACAAGCACTATTAGATAAGGGTGAATTGTGGGAAGATATAGATTAATATCTTTCCTTTTCTTTTTTTTTATCTTTTTATATATAGTATTACTTACTTTATCTGGGATTTTTGATTGAAAAAACTTAATTCTTATTATTACTTAGTGATTACCTACTAATGTATTTGGCTTACTATTAATTATCTATCCTACTATACTATATACTTAATATGGATACAATTATTATATTAATAATTCTATCCTACTTATACTTAAATCAATATACTATATATTATAATATTATTAATACATATATTATTAGATATAATAGGTTACCTGATTGTTATTAATATAATTATATATAGTAATAGATATAGATATAAGGCGTTTGGCGAAACATTTAAATATTTTGTCATCATCATATTTAAATCTTTCCGAAAACTTTAAATACGATTGAGTTTTTTTGCAGTATTAATGGAATGAAAAATTTCAATTATTATTAATTATATATATATTATTAAATCCCATTAATATTTATATCTATTTAATAATTGTAATTATAATTCATTCCCAACCTATTATTTAATTTGGGAGATTATCTAATAGGTTTAAAATAAATCTTATTTTCACACTTAAATCTTAGATAGGTTTTAAAGGTTTAACTATCCAGAATAGTTGCGATATATCAGTATATACAAGTTATTACTGATGACAACAGGTGTTCGATAGAATAGGTATCTTAGATTTTTTAGGTTATGTTGATAGCATTATCATATTCTGTAACCCAACCTATTCTATCTAAAATCTCAAATACATTATGCTTATACTTTAGTTTCAATACTAAGTATAGGATTTAAACAATAGGTTTCTTGTTCTTTAGTAGGTTTCTTTATCCTATATTTTCTTTATCACCAAAATAAAAAAGAAAACCTGCTTTTTTTCTCCTATTATTTAGACTTACTATATGTAAGAGTGGCTTATAGTTCCCACTTTAAATAGAATAACTTAAAAGGAGTAAATATTATGGCAAATATTGTAAAGTTAGGGCAATCTAAAAATGGTAACCCTAAGGTTGCTGTTGAAGTAGGCACTATTACAGGCACAGTAGGAAAGTCATCTAAGGGTAATAAAACCATTAGACTATTTGGTAGTCATGTAATAGACGGAAAAATTTACTACCTAACTGGTAATCTTACACAAGGTAGTAAATAATCTTGCTGATTACTTCTATTAAGTTAGTGCTATCCCTAAAGCACAATTAAATTAGTGCTTTAAATGACATGACGGGATAGGCGTAATCCTATCATTTTATTTTAAGGAGATGATATACTTGGCTACTATACCAAAGTATGTATATGAAGATCTTAAGAGTAAAGCAAATCAAAAAGTGAATAGAATAGTTGATGAAATAATAGAACCATTAAGAGAAAGAATAGAAAAAGAAAAAAAGGATATGGAAAATGAATTAGTAAGTAATATTACTAATAATATTAAAAAGTTTAAAACAAGTGTGCAAAAAAACTATAGGTCATCATACATTGAGATAGATATTCCAAAAGAATATCATAATAAAATGTATAAAAAATTCAGAGATTTAGATAATAAACTAAATGCAATTAAGACACAAATACATGAAGATTTACATGAACAAGTAGATACATGGCTATTAAGTATATACTCAAAAGCAAGTGATAATCAGGTAATAAAATTACCAGAGTTTAAAATAGACAAAGGAAAATATAAACTATGATTGTATATTGTGAATGTATATCTTGCAAATACAATAATAATAAGCGATGTTTAGTAGATGATATACTTGTGATTGAAGAAAAAGGTCGTTGTAAAAATAGAGTGATAAACTATGAGTAAATTAGGCAATTGTCCATTATGTAAAAAACCATTACGCAAATACTATTGTTGCTGTGGGGGTAAAAAGTATTTAGGATGTAGTGATTTATCTGGTTGTGGATATAAGAAGGAGGTAGATTAAATGAAAATTGTAGAAGTGAATGAAGGTGTATATATCTATGAATACTTAGATACTCTATCAAAAGGTACTAAAATATTAGTAATATGGTGGGATAGACCAGCATATGAAATTATATTAGATAAAGATACTAATGTATATCATAGAAAGTTAGGAAGGTCTGGTGAAATAACTAATGATACAGCACTGATATTAATGGATGATAGAGAATGTATATGTATAGATGATGAACCAGCAGAATATTTTCTGAACGAAATAGATGAATATATAGATTTACCAGATAAATATAAAGATGGCAGTTGGAGATTTATTAAGTGTAATTAAGTGATTAAATGAAAATAGTAAAAGGAGAAAATGGAATAGAATTTACTACTATGACACTTAAAGAGTATAAAAACCCACAAAGATTTTATTTTGTTATGGGTTTTGTATCTTTAGGAATTGGTTGGGTTTTAGGTAACATGATGAAATGTATCGGGTATTAAAATGAGAAAACATAAGTGCATATATATATGGGATTCGAATGAAGAAGGATATTACTGTAGAATATGTTGTAGATTTTATAGACCTAAAAAAAGACTATCTTCAGGGGTTGATTATGGAGAAAAAAATATGTCAAGATTGTAAAATGATGAATGATATTAAGAATAAAGAATGCTGGGTATGTGGATATAGGTTTAAATCAGATGATTAAAAATGGCATGGATTAGTGAAGAAAAGAAAAGAGAAAAGAGAAATGCAAGAAGAAGAATGATATACAGGGTAGCAAAAGACTATGTTAAAAATATAAATAGACAATTCTATAATGAAGAAGTAGTAGAAAGATTAGGAACATTTGACACATCACCATATAGGGGTGAAGTTAGTAAAATAATAAGAGATAAAAATGGTAATCCAGATTGGGAAAAAGAAAAGAAATTTGTAAAGAAACTAAAGAAAAGAACATTAAACAAAAGATATAGATATGATTATAAACCTACAGAAGGAGATAAAAAAAGAAATAGAAAATTAAAATATGAGGAATAAAATGATAATAACATTTCTATATTTAGTGGTATGCTTTATATCGAATACTATATCAGTTAATACAGATATCTTTATACCACTTATTGTAATAGAAGGAATAGTAAATATAGCATACTATATATTTAGAACAGATTAAAGGAGATAGAATGAGTAGAGATAGTGAAGATTGTATATGTTTAGGAATAGGATTTGCAATAGGTATCTTTGTAACTTCAATGTTTTGTATATTTTAAAAGGAGAAAAGAATATGGGAACAAATTATTATATAGTATGTAATTGTTGTAATACTGCATTAAAACATATAGGAAAACAAAGTGCAGGTTGGGATTTTCTATCTAACATATCAAAGAATGACTTGATTGATTATATTAAGAATATGGATAAACAATGGCATATACAAGATGAATATGGAAAGGATTATACATTAGAACAATTTCTTAAAAAAGTTACAGATAAGTGGAGATTACATGAATCCTGTAGACAATGGTTTAATGCAGGTGAAAGTGGTTGGTGTTAAATTGTTTTGTGAAGATTGCACAGAAAGATTAACTGAAAAGGAAAAAGAAAAGTGTGATTTAAAATACAAAGGTAGACATTACTATTGTAGTATATGCAGAAAGATTGATTGAAATGTTTAGAAAAAAGAAAAGAAGATACACATTAGAATTAAAGCAAACTCAAATATGGGCTTTAAAATAGAAGGTGATATTATAACAACACAAAAAGTATATGGATACTGCATAAAGTGTAGGCAAAGAATAATAAGTGTCACTAAGTCAGATCAAGTAGATAATAAGAATGATTTATACTACTGTTCTCATTGTGATGCTTATAGAACATTTGACTTTAGTATATCTACTAAAGTTAAAAAGGCAAGTGATAAACTAAAAAATGTTATATTAGAAAATGAAGATAAGAAGGTGAAATAATGAGTGAACCAAAAATAAAATTGAAAGTATTAGAAATACCTTATGAAGATTTTTGTTCTTGGTATTTTGACAAAAACACTATTGAAACAACAATAGAAAATTTGATAGCTTCTGGTTATGAAGATGTAGAAGAAATTGCCAATAATGTTGGATATATGCCTTTGAGCTTAATTATTAATCAGGAGATTATTGATAAACATGATGTATTTGAAGGTGTTGAATTGAATGGGGAACTTATAGGAATAAAATATAAAGTAAAATTATTAAACAATCCAAAAGAAACTAAGGAGGACTAAAATGAAAAAAATTGAAAAAGAAACAATAGAAGTAGATGTATATTATAGTGATTTCTCAAACAAAAAAATTGAGGAATATGATCGGCATTTTCATCAATGTGTAAAATGTGGAAAACATATGGCAGATGATGAAATTGGAGATACTGAAGAAGATGGTAGTCTTTGTAAAAAATGCTGGGAAGCAGGTTATTCATTTGACTACAATTCAGAACCAGGTGCAGTAGGAATAATTGACAAAGATGGAAATTCTGTAAAAGCACAATGGCTATAAAATAAATAAAAGGAGATGATAAAAATGGTAGAAGTAGAAGTATATTTAGATGATGAATTCGAAACAGATGTAGAGATAAATCCAAATGAAATGACACATGATGAAAAGGAAGAATTAATATCTGCTTTAAAACAGGGAAAGAAATATATACTAAAAGGGATAACTGTTCATATAGTAGGAACAACATATTCAGAATATGAACCTGAACCAATGTATAATGAGGGATACTATTAATGAAAGATAAAGAAATAATGAAATTAAGTAAGAAATGCACTACAATAAGAGATAAGATAATAAAACAAAAACTAAAAACAGAAGATGAAATACTTACACACATAAAAAAGAAAATGTCACAAGAAGAAATAGAAGAACTTGCAAAACAATTTCTTCTTAAGGAAGCAATAAATCTTATGCTATCTGAAATGACAGAAGAATATAAAGACAATCAAGATAATGAAATGATGTATGTGTGATAGATATGATGCCTAAAGACTTAGATGAATTAATAGCAACATTAATAAACAATGGCTGGGAATATTCAGGCACACAATCATATGCAAATGGTGTATTCTATACAAATCTCAAAAAAGGTAATGAAAAAGTGCATATAGAATATAATTGCTTTAGTGATGAATATGAATAAATGGAAAGGTAGATATATAAAAGTAATACATGGTCCACATTATGGCACAATATTACATGTCTTAAAGTATGTCGGTAGAAACGAAGAAAATGAAGTAGAAATTATGGCAAATGAATATTGTAATAAAAGAAAAAAGAAAGAACAGATATGGATTATTGATATGCCAGAACATGAATATTGGGAATACATACCACAGGAACAGTTCGTAGCAGAACTATTGTAGGAATGATAGAATGAAAAAAGAAAATAAAGAATTAGAAAAAATATGGGAAGCATTGATAGAACTTCAAAATGATATTAATAGATTAAAAAATAAAAGGAGATAATTATGGGTGAAGTAAAATTAAATCACACTCAATTAGAAAGTGTGATAAGAGAATATATTAAGGCTGGTGTTTCATTATATCTATGGGGAACGACAGGTATAGGTAAAAGCCAAACTGTCGAAAAGATAGCAAGAGAGAAGGCAGAAGAATTAAAAAGGAAATTAATGATTTGGCATAAGTTAAGTAAACAGGAAAAGAATGAAGTGATTGCTAACCCTGAACACTACTACATACTTATTGACAAAAGACTTTCACAAATGGATCCATCTGACTTAAGAGGATTACCTGCACTAAATGGTAAAGATACAGTTGAATGGAAACCACCTATGTGGTTGATGGCTATATCTAATCCAAAAGCAAAAGGAATACTGTTCTTAGATGAGATTAACTTATCACCACCAAGTTTACAATCATCTGCATATCAAATAATAAATGACCATGCATTAGATGAGTTAAGTATTTCAGATGATGTTGCTATCATAGCAGCAGGAAATAGAAAATCAGATAGAGCAAATACATTTGAAATCCCAAAACCATTACAGAATAGATTTGGTCATGTTATACTAAAGGTTCCACATATAGATGATTGGATTAATTGGGCAATCAAACACGATATAGATTCTAGAATTATAACATTCCTAAAATTTAAGAATACTGCACTATTTAGATTTGACCCAGATAGTAAGGAACATGCGTTTCCTACACCAAGAAGTTGGGGTGAATTTTGTAATAGACTTATAAAAGGAAAACCAGATAAGACAGAAGAACAGAGAGATATAATCAAAATGCTTTCATCATCTGCAATAGGTAGTGGAACTTCAATTGAGTTTGTTGCATTCCTTAAATTAAAGGAAAGTATAGACTTGAATAAAATACTAAGGAATCCACAAGAAGTAGAAAGCATAAAACAACTTGACTTAAAGTATTCACTTATATCATTGATATCTGAATGGTATGAAAAGAATTTCAAAAGGGAAGATTTGGAAAAGGTATTACAAATTGCATCACATATGGAAGATGAATTTGCTATCCTTCTATTAGGTATGGCAAGAGAAAAACATAAATCTTCATTTATGAATCAAGTAGTTAAAATAGATATATGGAAAAAAATTAATGAAAAATATGGTATCTATCTAATATAGAGTTGAATTAAATGTGGAAACTAACTACAGAAAAAAAGATTACAAAAGCAAGAGTAAAACTTAATGACAGAAATCCATTCTTTGGGTATCTAACAATGAGATTAGAATTCGAAAGAAAAGATGATGAAGTTGATAGGATATCCGTTAATAAGTTTGGTCATTGCAAATACAATGGAACATTTATAGATTCACTACCACAAGAACAAATAATAGGTGCAGTAGCACATGAAGTAATGCACTGTGCATTAAATCACTTTGATAGAATGCAGGGAAAAGATAAACAATTATGGAACATATCAACAGATATAGTTATAAATGCACTACTTGCAGTAGACGGATTAGTGCCACCAAAAAATGGTTATAATCCTAATGGAGGTGGATATATAAATATTTGGGGCATTGAATTATATGAGTGCCATAAAAAGAGTGCAAATGAAGTATATGACAAACTATATAATGCATATAAAAAACAAGAAAAATCAGGATTAGAAGAAGGATTTGACATACATATATACGATGATGATAATCAAGGTAAAGAAGGTAAGAAGAAAAATAAATCTGGTAATACTAATGATATTCCTACTGATTGGGAAAAAGAAATAGTAGAAGCAGCAACCTTTGCTAAAATGCAAGGTAAACTACCAGCAGGAATAAAAAGACTTGTTAATGAATTGCTTGGAAATGTAATTGATTGGCGTGGATTGTTATACAAATACATACAATCAACATTACCATTTGATTATACTTGGATTAAACCAAATAAAAAATCATATGCAACTGGAATATATATGCCAGATGTAGTAAGAGAACAAATTGATATCATATGTAGCATAGATACATCAGGTAGTATATCTGAAGAAGAACTTACAGAATTTTCAAGTGAGTTACTTGGAATTATAAACTCATTTGAGAATATAAACCTAACAATTATATATAATGATACAGAAGTATATGGTCCACATAGATTACAAAATCCTACACCAAGTGATATAATTAAACTAAAACCAGAAGGTGGTGGTGGAACAAATCACATACCTGTATTTGAATGGGTAAATAAAAATAATGAAAATGCTTCATTATTAATTTGCTTTACAGATGGGTATACCTCTTATCCAAATAATTCAAGTATAGATACCATTTGGGTATTAGCAGGTCATCATTGTGATAAAGACACAATACCATTCGGTAGGGTAATAGAATTACCAAGAACACATTAGAGGTATTATTATGAAATATGAAGAAATAATAGCAGAAATAGAAGAACTACAAGAAGAAGAATGTAGATATAGAAAGAAGTTAGATTATTTTGAAAAAAACAAAGACAAAATAACTGAAAAATATTTCAAAGCAAAGTGTGGAAATAAGTATAATGAGATATATGAGTTATTGTCAGAAATTAAATCATACATATATGAAGAAGGTGAAACATCTTTAACTAAACAACGTAAAAGAATGAGTTCTATGGTTATTAAATCTATACATAAATTAATTTCTAGAAAAACATTAATAGTAGAAGATGGTAACAGAGGAATATATGCAGGTCCATATGGAATAGGTGAACAAATAAAATATTACGACAGAGCAAATCCAGTAACAAATATGTATCAATTAATACACATATTCAAAATGTATCCTACTGCTGATTTTGGAAAAAAGATAAACAACTATCCAAAAAAAACACTTATTAGAGAATATCAAAAAACATTAGTCAACTATAAATTCTTAGACGATATTAGTAAGAAAATAAATGTAAATAATGCTAATATACATTTAAGAGATCCAGATAGTTCATTATCAATGAAATCAAAGATAGTATCCGAGATATCCATCTCTGTTGGTCGTTGGAGTAATTACATAACTCTTGGTAGTAATAATTATTCTTATTATTCTGACAAGAATAATAAAATATTTTTTAATACAGAAACTATAACTCCATACGAATGCTATTTAGCATCACAAGTATGGGAATATTTAAAACCAAAGTTAATTGAAATACTAGATATATTAAAACAAATATATGACAACAATGAGAAATTAAAAGAAACTATACTAGATAAACTAGGATATATATTAGTTGCACAACAATTATAGGTGAATAAATGACAATAGGTATACAAGTTCCAGATAAAATAAATATAAAAGGCTCAATACAAAGAGGTAATCTAATTATGCTTAAGAAACACAAAGATTTATTTACTACCTATACTTGGCATAAGAATAATCCAAATGTTAATTTTATTGCTATGGTAGTAGATGTAATAAGTGGTTGGAGTTATTGCATGTTAGAACTACAAATAGTATATCCTTGTTTAGATATGGAAATGTGGATAGATGAAACATTATCATATGGTAAAGAGGATATAGAAAAGAGAATAGAATTAGAAGATTTAAATGAAGAACAATATAGTATTATAGTGGCGATGTTATTATGAAAAAAAGAATAGGATATGCATTACTTGAAGGAATGAAAAAGAAACCCATATGGGGAACTGTTTATTCTTGGGAAACAGATATTTATATGTCGATATACTTTAATATACCAGATAATCCAGTTAATTGTAATTGGTATATGGATTTAAAAGCAAGATATAATTTTAAGACTATAGAGAAAGGAGGCTATAGGTATGGCTTTTATTATAAAATAATCTGTTCAAGAAAAATAGATGACATGAGACACTTACTTAAAGAATTAAAGAAATGGGAATATTCAGATAATAAATTTAATATTAAACTTGATGTTGATGAAGTATTAAGTTGTGCAGTATTAAATAAACTATAGGAGAATATTGTATGAATGATTTATTATGTAAGGAAGCAAAGAAAATAATTATTGATGTAGCCAGTGATATAATTCAAGTAGAGGATTATAGTTACTATCTATGGCTCTTTAATAATGACAATGAAATGATTGGTGTAGTCCATGGTGGTGAAGGTAAACCATTTGAACTAAAGGTGATTAATATAGGTGATTATAAAATTGTAGACTTTCAGTTTCATAACTGGTGTGACTTTAAAGACTTTCTTAAAAATAAAATGAGAAATTATATAGTGGCGATGGCTCTATGAAAGAAAAATATAGATGGTATTGCTTAAAGTGTAATGAATTCTTTAGTAGTTTAGGAAATGAATTTGATTGTCCATTATGTGGAAGTCATAATATACTATTTATTAAAATATTAAAGTGAGTGAAACTATGAAATATTTTAGTATGTTTTCAGGTATAGGTGGATTTGATTTAGCACTCAATAGTTTAGGTCATAAATGTATAGGCTATTGTGAGATAGATAAATATGCTATATCTGTATATAAATATAATTTTGGAAAAGAGGTGAAAAATTATGGAAATGCAAAAGAATTTAAACCAAATGAATTACAAGATTTTGATTTACTTGTTGCAGGATTTCCTTGCCAAGCATTCAGTATTGCTGGAAAACGGGAAGGTTTCAGAGATACCAGAGGAACATTGTTTTTCGATATTGCAAGAGTTATTCAAACTAAAAAACCTAAGATTATACTCCTTGAAAACGTCAAAGGCTTACTCAATCACAAGAAAGGGAAAACTTTCTCAATCATCATTCAAACGCTGGATGAATTGGGGTATGCAGTTGAATGGATGGTACTTAACAGCAAATTTTTCGGAGTACCCCAGAATAGAGAAAGAGTCTTCATTATCGGATATCTTAGAGGAACAAGTAGACAGCAAGTATTACCTATCAGAGAATATGCAAAAAAGGTTTCAGGAATATCTAAAGAAAAAACATACAAATACCACAGAGCAAAAGAAATAAGAGAACATGATGGTAGTCCTACACTAACACAAAATATGGGAACAGGTGGGCATAATGTTCCTATAGTAATGAGTCTACAAAAGAGAGATATAAATAGACCATCTATAAAAAAGAGAATAGATGCAGGATTAAAACCTAATGCAGGTAGTGGTACTATAGGTAAAGAAGATGAAGCATACTGTTTAGATTCAGCAGTTACTCAAGGAGTAGCAAGGTGTCTTGATTCTAATATGCATAAAGGAGTAACACCAAAGTATTACTTTGAAAAGAAAAAAAGAAATATAGTTGCTAGTCGTGGTAGAAATCCAGATAATCCGTCAGATAGAACAAGTGGAATATATACAGAACAAAGACTAGAAGAAAATCCAGAAGGAATAACAAATACACTAACAAACATTCAAAAAGATAATTGGCTAATGGATTATGATAAGTTACGAAGATTAACTCCTATCGAATGCGAAAGACTACAAGGCTTTCCTGATAATTGGACAGCAAAAGGTTTAAATAAAAAGAACCATATAATAGATATATCGGATACACAAAGATATAGGCAATTAGGAAATGCAGTAACAGTTAATGTAGTTTATATGATATGTAAGGGATTTAAATGAAAAAGAGATTAGGAATAAAGGCAATAGATATTTTAAAGAAAGCAGAGGAAATAGAAAATAACTGGATAATTGTTGAAGAAGAAACAACTTCTAATTATGGAGTAGCAATTAAATTGACAGGTGATCCAGAAATAAAAATAGCATACTTCACTAAAAGAAGTGGTAAAATTACAATACCAAATGATAAATATATGTGTATCGATGTAAAATGTGTAGATAAACTAATCAAGGCTATTAAAGAATTAGTGGAGATGGAAGTATAATGGAAGTATATATAAGCAAAGGAAATTTAAGAATGGATATACCAACCTTTAGCCTACCTTCTAATATAACTTGTCCAAATGCAACAGATTTATGTAAGAAATACTGTTATGCAAGAAAGGCAGAAGTATCATATCCAAATGTATTACCTAGTAGAATAAGGAACTGTTTGGAATCAGAAAATGATGACTTTGCAAGAGTTATGATTAAATGGATTTTAAAACACAAACCAAAATATTTTAGAATACATGAATCTGGTGACTTTTATTCACAAGGTTATTTAGATAAATGGTGTATGATTGCTGTGTTCTGTAAAGATACAAAGTTTCTAGCATATACACAAATGTATGATTATGATTACACACTCAAACCCGATAACCTAATCATATACTTTTCTATATGGCCAGATAGTAAAGACATACCGAAAGAAGGTTTAAAGGCATATGTAATTGATGATGGAAAAAACAAAATACCATATTATGATACAGATGGCTTTGTATGTAAGAAAGGAAAAGGAACAGATATAACATGTGATAAGTGTTTATATTGTTTTGAAGGTAAAGGTAATGTTCAGTTCAAACTTCATTAGAAAAATATGGATATTAATTTGCCTAGCGATATCATATATAGTCATTTGTTTTGGAATCTGGGGATATATAATAGGTAGTAAGAAATGATAATAGGAGATAAAAATATGAAGTGTCCATTTGATTTAAAAAATAAAAAGCAAGTAATAAAGTTTGAGGAGATAGATCCATATAACCCACAGAATATAGTTAAAGGATATATAAATAGAAGGCAAGGTAGTTTATATGGTAGTCTATACATTACAGATGTTAATGGTAAAAAATGCTATCAACATATATACTCAGCACCCAAACAACACTATCCGTTTGATAAAAGTATAAAGGATGAAAAAGTATATAAATTCCCTAAATATAAAAGAATAGAATTATATGAAAAATTAGATGGTACATGTATAATATCATATAACTATAAAGATAAAGAAGGTAATATATATACTACATATAAAACTAGACTTAGACCATTTCTAGGAAGTGGACAATTTGGTAACTTCTTTGAATTATGGAATGAGATGAGAGAAAAATATCCTAAGATAGATAAGTTATGTAGGCAAGGGTATCCATATAATTTTGTATTTGAATTGTATGGTAAAAGAAATAAAATACTAATTGACTATGATATCCCACTTGATACTAAACTAATCTTTGTTAGATCTAATGTTGATGGTTATATAATACCACCTGAATCTGTCTCATTTACATATGATACCTCAGTACCTATAGTATTAGCTGATGCTGTATTATCTGGTATAAATGAAGCAGGTTATATAAATACACAAAATGCTTTAGAAAGTAATCTAGAGATAGATGAAGAAAACCAAATAATGAAAGGCAAAGAAGGATATGTTATGTACTTCTTAAATGAAGAAGGATATGCAACACAAATAAAATGTAAACCACCAAGTGTTCTTAAGTTCCATTGGTCTGGAGATGCAATCCCATATGAAAGTATATATACTACAGTAATAAATGCATTCGAAAACTTTGATGAACCTAAATATGATGATGTGGTATCTCTATTACTAGAAGAATTTGAAGAAGGAAAAATAAGTAAGTCAATAGTGAGAATAAAAAAGGTATTAGGTAAGGTGCTATTTAATAAAAAATATCAATACCTAATTGCAAAAGATTATAGAAAGCATAAATTCGATATAAATAAAGATAAAGTTACTTGTATGAGATGGTTTGGTAAAAACTATCCTAAGTCAGAGGCAAAAAGGATTTATAATTTATTAAAACAATATGAGGAGAAATAATGAAAACATATTCTTTTGCAGATAAGCACAGTAATTGTGTGTTAATATTATCTGCTGAAAATGATAAAGAAGCAAAAGAGTTACTTAAAGAAAAGATTCAAAATCCAGAATATTGGAGAATGGAAATTATAGATAGTGATATGTAGCTAAATCTTATAGTATATAAACTTTACCTACATATAAGAATGAATGTTTGTATTGGAATATGATAGAATGAGAAGAATAATGTTTAAGTGTCCTGAATGTGGAAATGTCTACCTACCTAAAAGAATACAGATATGGGTAGATATAACTACGCACCTAATTGTGAGTGTAGCCAGTTTCTTTGCTGGTGTAGTTTATTGGAGTTGATAGAATGAAAATATATTTTACATCTGACTGCCACTTTGATCATAATAATATTATAGAGTATACAGATAGACCATTTAAAAATGTAAAACATATGAATGATGAGATTATTAAGAGATGGAATAGTGTTGTTAGTAAAGATGATTTAGTATATCACATTGGTGACTTTGCCTTTAAAGGACAATTGAATGCCAAGAAATTTGAGAATAAATTAAATGGAGACATTGTTCATATTAGAGGAAACCATGATAAGAATAATGGTATTAAGACATACATAGATAAAGCGATGATGTTCTTTGGTGGTAAGGATGTCTTTGTACAACACCATCCACCTGAAGTATTACCTATATGTGACTTTGCTATTTGTGGTCATGTTCATCAGCATTGGAAGTTCAAGTTATTAAAAACAAATCCAAGCATTCCTATTATTAATGTAGGTGTAGATGTAAATGATTTCACCCCTGTATCTACATTTAGTCTATTAAAACAATATAATAAAATTAGATTCAAGTATTGTAAATCAAATAAATATGGAGAATATAAGGTGATTTAATGGGAAAGACATGTAGTAAATGTGGAAGAAGTCTACCATCTAAAATAGAACAATACTCATATGAATACCAAAATTATAAAGCATATTATAGATATGGTAATTATAATGCTATGCATAGAGTATGTCCATTATGTCTAAAAGAAATGGTAGATAAATTCCCTAAAGAAGTTTTAGAATGGATTAAGGAGAAAAGAAAATGAAAGGAAAAAGAAATAAAAGGAATGATAAAATAAATAATATCTGGTATAGAGATATGTATAGAGTATGCTGGTATAACAACTTTAGGATACTATTTCAAGTATGGGATTTAGTATTCAACCCAGACTGGAATCACATACACCAATATCATTTGGTGTCATAATATGCCTACATACAACGAAAGTAAAAAGCTAGAGAATGTACTATATCATATAACTAGAAAAATTCATTTAAAGAATCACATATATAAACCACTCATACTGATGTATCAAAAGTTAAAGTTAAGAGAATTAGAAAGGATTGTTTCCAACTCAAAGAAATTAAAGAATCCAAAAGTGACAAAAGATAAGACTATTATATTTCATTCAGTAGATGCGAGGCATATGCCAAAAACATATATAGAAGGTGCTATATCTAAATCTCTACAAATAAGGGGATATAAAACAAAGATGATAATCTGTGATAAGGCACTTAGTATGTGTACAACTTTTCATAGAATAGATCATCCACCTAACGAATGGAGCTGCAATAATTGTTCTAATTTTTCACACAAGTTCTATGATACGGTAGGTCTAGATTACAGTACATATAAAGACTATTATGATAATCTTGATTATGTAGAAGATATTGTGAATGAATTACATCTCCATGAATTTAGTGAATATATCTACAAAGGTATTAGAGTAGGCGAACATGCTAGAATATCTGCTATTAGATATTCCAAAGGTAAGAAATCTTCTGTTGTGGAATACTATAGAATACTTAAAAAGGAATTAATTAATGCTATAATTGCTGTTGAAGTTGCAGAGAGAGTAATAGAAAAAGAAAAACCAGATGTACTTGTGACATCTCATGGATGTTATAGTTCTTGGGGTAGTTTTGCAGATTGCTTTAAGAAACACAACATTCGTGTATGTGTATGGACTGAGAAAGATTATGAAATGACTTTAGACAAAAACAAAGCAAAAGAACATTTCAAAGAATATATAAAACGTAGAGGTACAGAAAACTTAACTGATGATGAATTATATGAATTAATATTAAATATAACTAAGAGACAAAAAGGTGAGGTAGGAGAATTAGAATTGTATAAACACAATAAACCAATAGACATTCCATATAATGATTTTGATAGAGTATATGGTATGTTTGTTAATGTACCTTGGGATTCCTCTCTTGCTGATTCTAATAGAGCATTTGATGGAATATTTGATTGGATTGATAAAACAATAGAATATTTTAACAAACATCCAAATAAATTATTAATAATAAAAACACATCCATCTGAGTTAACATCCCTATCAGAAGAAACAGTGTCACAATACATTAAGTATAGATATATCTTACCACGTAATATAATCGTACTTCCGCCAGATACATCTATCAGTACATATGATTTAATAGATAAGATTGATGTAGGTATAGTTTATAATGGAACAGTAGGTATAGAACTAGCATTAAGTAATGTACCAAATATAGTTGTAGGTAAGGCATACTATTCTGATATTGGATTTACACATGATGTAAAGAGTTTAAGTGAATATAAGAAATTATTAGATAATAATTCTTTATCAGTTAAGAATAAGAAATTGGTTCAACTATTTGCCTACTACTTATTTAACTGTATGTATGTACCACAAACATTCATATATATGAAGAACTTTCTAAATCTTGGATGGAATATACTTAACTTGTATTACTTTGAAAAAGGATTCAATAGAGAGTTAGATACCATATGTGATTATATTATAAATGATGGAGGATTTATATATGAAAGAAGAAAGAATGGAAATTAGGTTAATAATTAAAGCAGGTGATCATTTCTATTATGATATAGGTGTTAGATGTATAGAGGATCCACATAATATTTTATCTAAAATAAATGACCATAAACAGTTTGGGGAACACCACCCAAGATATCTAGAAGACTTTATAGAATTTTATGGAAAGAAAAATGTAGAAGTAATGAGTTATGGAAAACTAAAAGACAATGCTGATATGATTCAAGAAATCCTTCAATAATATATATATTTATATATTAAATGACCGAAAGGTTTATAAACTAGGGGGAATGTATTATATATATGAGAGAGACATAAATGTATTTTTTCTGCATATAGGTTATTAGGAATGTATTTTTTCCGCATATAGGTTATTGGAGGAAGTAAATATGGCTGACAAAACAAAAAGAACATCATCTTATAAAGCACAAAAGGCATACGACAGATTACTATCAGAGTGTACCATATCAAGTCTAAGATTCTTATCAGAAAAGTATGAAAATGAATTAGACTATTTCAAAAAAAATAATGATTTGAATATACAAGAAAATTGGAGAGCATACAAAGATAAACAGCAACTTAAAAAAATGATTGACGAAGAACTAACAGTTAGAATAATGAATGCGTCTGCTACCAAATCAAACTATTACAGCTCATACTTTGATAGTGATACTGGTCAGATAATAGATGAGTCTGGTGGTAATATATTAGGTGTTGCTGAATTTGATGAGTACGAAGAAAATGTTACCATACGTAATTATGAAGGAGACATTACTAACATATATGGTAAAGGTAAGAGAAAAAGGAAAGAGGTATATGATGAATGGGAATATTGACATGGAGATTCATAGATTTAAAAATTTATCAAATGATGAATTAAAAATGTTATATGGAGAATACCAAATCAGATTGAAACAAATATCAACTGAACTCAAGAAAAGAACAAAACCTAGCGAGGTATATGATTTATCTATAGATATAATGCATAGGCATAGTCATTGTGATGAAGTATTTGAAACAGATGCAGAGTATATAGCAAAGAAATTTGAGAGCGACTCTGATTGGAATACTACCCATAGTAAATACCCAGATGAATTATTAGCACTTTGTATAGTTAATGACATATATAGTATATATAATATTGAATTCAATCCATATGATTACTTAGAAGAATATGGATTAGATGGTACTCAATTTCAATTATTGTATTCTAAATTAAAAGATTGGACTAAAAAAAATTATTGGAGAAAATAAAATGGCAAAAAAAGTAAATGAAAAAGTCTGGGATGATATCCAGAAGAACTCTGCTGGTGACTACTACATCCTAGATGAAGACAAAGGGAAAGTTAGTGTAACTATGCTTTCCGAACATTATGTAGTCGAGGCTGGTGACAAAGATTTAGCAGGTCGTGTTTGGGAAAAGGAATGGCCAAAGAATGAGATAAAAGCATTAGTAGATGAAGAGACTAAAATCTTTAGTCTTGGATGGAATACTGGTGCATTCTTACGCAAATTTGTTGCTGTGTGTAAGAAGAATGGTATATCTCCTGATGACCTTCCAGGGACTAAATGGACTATGGAAAAGACTGGTGAATATGAATATGAAATTATTTATTTAGGTAAGAGTCATAAGACAGAAACTCTAGTATGTGAGGAAGAAGGTAGTGAAGAATATATTAAAGTAAAGTCTACCATCGAATCCTTAAAGGATGAACCTGAATTGGCTGAAGGAAAATCAAAAGATAGTTTCCTAGCTATTGTTGGACTAAAAGCTCAAATGCCTAAAGTAGATGTAGAAAAAGAATTTGCAGAACTTGTAAGTAATAATGTTATCAAAGAAGTAGATGGGAAGATAGTGATACAGTAATGACTAAGATAAGATGCCACTGGGATGCCGATGGATTAATTTCTGCATACTTAACATCATTTGGAGTTAAAAGTCCAAACATTGAAGTTGGTATATATTCAAAAGGTTTTGGTGCCACATATGATTTAGGAAAAGATGACTATATGGTTGATATGAAACCCCAAGATTCAAGTTGGGAAGGAGTTTGTATAGATCACCATCCAGGACATCCTACATTAACAGAAAGAAAATACTCTTTAATTTGGGATTCTAAACCTGCTTCAATATTAGCATGGCAAAAGTTCAAGGATAAAATACCTAAATCAGAATGGTGGAAAACTATGATAGGTGCAACAGGTGACGGTCAAGCAGAGAAAGTACCATTTGAAATATGGGATGAATGCCCTGAACTAATGCAGAAATTTAAAACATATGTAGCACATAGTTATGGTGACTGGAAGATAACATATAGACCAGGATATCAACTAATATCATCTGGTATAAATGCATTTGCTAGATACGGTGAGTTCGATACTGCACTAAGACTAATTAAAAAAGCAAATAATCCGTCAGATATAATCAACAACAAAGAAATTAATATACAAAAAAGTAAACTAAGTAATACAAAAACAGGTGACTTTGCTAACGTATTGCAAGACGCTACTATATTCCCTATGAAGAACTTAACCCTATGTATATATAATTCTCCTAATATTAGGTTATCAGGATATATAGCTTCTGTATTAGCTTCTCAAAAGGAAAATATATGTGTACTAGCAGTCAATGAAGACAATGGTTCCTTATCCTTAAGAGGAGATACAGCAAACTATATAAAAGGTAAGTTAAATAAACTAGATTATATACACATAGACGGACACGATGGTTTCTGTGGAGGACATATAGACAAACATCCGAAATACTTGTATAAAGATTTACAGGAGATTTTATGAATGTCTTTAAACGAATTGGATACGTAGACAATATAACACATGGCTCAACTGGATCACATGTCACATATTCATGGCATTGTGATAGTCCATATTGTACCTGCATATCCTATCGTATAAGGAAATCGTGTAAACATACGGATGAATTGGTGAATGAAATGGTTTATACTATAGATGAAATATTAAAAGATGAGGCTGGTAGAAAATTTGATAGTTTTCTCACTGTACTGAATGACTTGTTTGATGACAAGGCTTATAACTCTAATGAGATTTCTGCTTTATATGGAAAACCAAAGGTAGGTAAATCTTTGTTTTCTATACAGGAAGCATGTAAACTAGCTGCTGATGGAAAGAATGTTCTTTTCATTGACACAGAAGGTAGCATAATACCTATGCTCAAGAAATGGGTTCCTGTCTTTGAAAAAAGATATGGAAAAAGAAAAGGTAAAATTCTGGTAGAGAGTAAGAAGTCTATTGAGAATCTTATGAAATTTCTTGGGCATGTAGTTGCTCTACAATATAAGTCAAAATCTAAAAAGATGCAAAAAGGTAAGCTAGAATTCTCAGTAATAGAAAGCATAGATGGAGAAATAGAAAGTATAATAAAAAGAAATAAGATTGATTTTGTTATACTAGATAGTTTAACATCTCCATTAAGGAGTTTTACTAAAGAACAACAAAACTATCCTGCTAGATCAGATGCAACTGCATTTATAATGAGATCGTTTGTTAGGCTACAAGAGGAATACAATGTAGGTTGTCTAATGACCGTACATGCTAGTTTCAACCCTGCTAATGTATACGAAACTATGGCTGAAGCTACTGGTGGTATAGTATTACATCACTATGCAAAAAGGCTCATTTATCTAGATAAGAGAGAAGCCAATGCATATCGGGATTATAGGAGATTCTGGCTAGTAAGGGGAGAAAATGCTCCAGAGTGGAGTAAGGCTTGTGTTGGAAAGATAGATGGCACTGGGTATAATAATGTTACAAAGAAAGAGGAATATACCGATGTATTTACTACATCAGAGCAGAGCAAGATTGGATTATGATTGCAATAGATTCTAGGGAACCTACTAGAATAAAACAACTAATCTCTAAAAAGGGTGCAAAAACAAAAGGAGAGTATTTGGAGATAGGGGATTACCTATTCCCCTCTTCAACTATTGTAGAGAGAAAGACTGGTGCTGACTTCATATCTTCTATCTATGATAAGAGAATATGGATTCAAGCTAAGAATATGTCTCAATACGAACATCCTATAATAGCAATCATAACTGATAATAAATGGAAAGACTTTTACTTTAGGAAAGGTAGACACACTCATAAGTCATGGATAAGTACAATTGCTACACTTAGTTCTAGATACAATATATCAGTACTGACTTTTGAGGATGAAAACGATTTTGTAGATTATCTAGTTGCTCTAGATAAAAAGTTATCTGGTGAGACGGAGTCATCTCGACCCGATCCTATAGCAAGGAAACCTACCACACTACAAGAAAGAAAAGAAAATGTATTATGTGGAGCTGAAGGTGTATCAATCAAGACTGCTAAACAAATACTTGAATGTTATGGTTCAGTTAAGAATGTGGCTAATGAAACTATTGAAGGACTACAGAACATAAAAGGAATAGGAAAGAAGATAGCTAAAAATATATATGAGGTATTGAATTGAGTGAAAACATAATAAAAAACTTTATAGGCAAATACATAACCTTAGACACAAGTAAGGTAAGGGTATATGGATTAATCGAAAGTTGTGATGACAATTTCCTAGTGATACGAAGACCACCCTACTACATAGAACACTATAGGGAAACTCATTGCATAGTTCCAATTAAAGATATAAAGTACATTGATGTATTTAGAAAAAATAAAATACAAGAAGACAAAGAACGCTTTACTAAATGGCTAAGAGAAAAAAAGAGTGAGGAAAAAGAACCAAATGAGATTGGAGTTGAGGTAAGATGAACCTAACTGAATATAAAGTAGGAGATAAGGTTAAAGTATCCTACTTCTATGCTGGTGTAAGTGCTAGAAGTAGATTAAATAAAATGAATATCCGTGAAGGCACGGAATTAGAAGTAGTAAGTCATCAACCATTCGATGGTCCTATTACTGTAAAAGTAGGTAATAGTGAACAAACCATTGGTAGAGGTTTGGCTATGAAAATTGAATGTGAGGAATTGAAATGAAACAATATAATATAAATGAACTCCTCGAGAAGAAAAAAGAACTTGAGGAGCAAATCCAAGAAAAGGCTAGTGAAATAGATATACAAGAATTAACATATCAAGTTACTAAAGTAACTGATCACACAAATGATGATAGGGAAACACAATACATCCCTAGAGATAAACAAACAATTGACAAATTTACTAATGAATTATATGGTTTAATTGATGAACTAGTAAAGGTTAAGACTGCTATACAAAAGTTTAATGCAGATAAACTATTAGGCAAACTACAAGAAAGAGAATCAATGAGACTAAAACATAACATACTAAAAACCATTGTGACATTACTACCTAAGGATAAGAAACATCAAAGACAAGTCACAAGACAGAATAAAGAAGGTGTGGCTCTAGAAACTACTGAGTCTACAGTTGAACCTATGTTCGATAAAAAGGACGTAGAAAAGCGAATGAATGAATTTGCTGCACAAGAAAGGAAAATCAATACATCCATACAAAAAGAAAATCTCAATGCTAAGATAGAAGTTTAGACTTACTTATGTAAGGTGTTGAATAGTAGGGGCAAAGGCGTGAGGTTATGAGGTTAGCCTCATTAAATAACTAACCTCATTTGCTTGGAAGCAAAATGATATGAGGTAAAGGAAACCTATACGGCTTTGGATCGTATTATCCCAGTTCGAATCTGGGTATCATTCGAAATATATATCCATGCATAACCACGTAAATCCAATCATACACACAATCAAACTTAAAACTTACTAATAATACAAATTTACTAATTTACCACTTCACAAGTTCACTATTTACGGCTCACTACCAGCTTTTGACTACTATTCTATAATACACCCGAGGATACCTCCAAAACATGCACGAGGATCAACAGAAACACCCCTAGAACGCACGAAGTGTCTCGGGTTAATGGTAGGATACTACTCGACCCCCCTAAATGCGTCAGCGTTGCTCTATGGAGATCCTCAGGCAAAATAGATATTTGAGTAAAAACGGTGAAATAATATGAATACGGAAGATGAAAATGAAATAAGAAAAATGGCAGAGGAGCATTGGAAATATGTTGAAAGCATATGTCATAAAATGTATGTAGATGCTTTTATACATGGGTTTAAACATGGAAGTGACGAAGAATTTAAGAATCTACCAAAATAAATTAAAAGGACATAGATAATATGAAAGAAAGTGAATATATGAAAGGATATTTAGATGCTGTTAATGACATAATTCTACAATGTAAGAATTATCAAGTTATGATTGAGAAGATTAAAAATATAGAAATGGAAAAAGATA
>Ga0272443_10000271_pt1 | contig 97395 bp, 90 predicted proteins | sample SSMAcet12_FD_193581 | JGI IMG/M metagenome (GOLD analysis project Ga0272443, IMG submission 193581) | Marine sediment archaeal communities from Little Sippewissett salt marsh, Falmouth, MA, United States - SSM-Acet-12 | ecosystem: Environmental > Aquatic > Marine > Wetlands > Sediment ... | reverse complement strand
GCCAACTTACCTTCCAGCGCGTCAGTGAGGACGAAGAGATCAAGGCCGCCGGGCTGCACATCGACTTCGACGAGATCGCCAAGAAAGGCAGCATGTCGAAGGAGGAAGGCCTGATCGCCAAGTGGTACGGCGTGTACGGTTCCCGGCAGCCGGGCAACCACATGACGCGGATGGCCATTCCCGGAGGCGTCATCACGGCCGCCCAGGCCCGCCAGATTGCCGACACCGCCGAGCACTACGCCCAGGGCAATATCAACATCACGACCCGCACGGCGCTGCAGTACCATTGGATCAAGATCAAGAACATTCCGTTGATGCTGCGCGAGCTGCGCCAGGAAGGGATCTCGACCCTGCACGGCTGTGGGGACGTCGCCCGTAATGTCACGGCCTGCCAAATGGCCGAGAACTGTCCCTATCGCGTCTTCGACGTGCGTCCTTATGCCATCGACTGCGCGCGCTTCATCGCGAGTTGCCGGGACCTGGACAATCTGCCGCGTAAGTACAAGATCAACTGGTCCGGCTGCACCGCCGGCTGTGCCCAGCCTTACATGAACTGCCTGGGCATCATGGCGATCCGTTGCCGGATTGAGGGCCAGGAAGAGACCGGCTTCAAGGCCGTCATCGGGGGCGGCATGGGCTGGCAAGGCTTCGTGGCAAAGGATCTGTTCTCCTTCGTGCCGAAGGATCGCATCGTCGCCGTGGCCCGGGCCGTGGGCCTGCTGTTCCGCGATCACGGCGACCGCTACAACCGCTCCAAAGCCCGGCTGAAATTCGTGGTCCACCGCAAAGGCGTCGAGAAGTGTCGACAGATCGTCCTGGAAAACCTGCGTAAGGAAGGAGTCTCGACGAAAGGCATCCTCAGCGAGCCCGTGGAAGAAATTGAAGCGGCCATCCCCGCGCGTCCCCTGGTCGACAGCCAGATTACCAAGATCAAGGGCCCGACGGTGGTCCGCATCCGGATTCCGAAAGGCGAGATGACGGCGGCGCAGTTGCGGCGCGTGGCGGAGCTGTCGGAGATGTACGGCGATCAGCGACTCTACACCACCAATCGCCAGAATCTCGAGTTGCACGGGATCGAGCCGGAGAAAGTTCAGGCCGCCCGCGCCGAAGTGGAGAAGCTGGGCCTGCCCACGGATGGTATCTCGGGCCTGCGTGACATCGTCCCCTGCGTGGGCAAGACCTACTGCCCCAAGGCTGTCTCCACCACCCGGGATCTCTACGACCTGCTCATGCCGGTCATTTCTCAGGACAAGTTTCGCGATATCGATGAATACGTCACGATCAACATCACGGGCTGCCCGAATTCGTGTTCGCCGTACCGCATCACGGACATCGGCTTCCGCGGCATGCGCATTCGCGAGGAGCAGGGTTCGGTCGAGGGATACGAAATGCTCATCGGAGGCGACCAAAAGGCGCACGGGCAGAAGCTCGGAGACTTCAAGGTGCAGGATTGTCCCGCCATCGTCGAGACGGTTCTCCAAACGTTCCAAACGCTGCGCGAGAGTGACGAAACACTGACCGCCTGTGTGAATCGCGTTGGCATCGAGCCGTTCCGGGAGGCTGTTTATTCATGAAATACGAGTACGAAAAAGCTCCGGAGGTCCACGAGTATTCGGCCGAACAGGGCAGGGTCGACACGCCGCGGAACAAGAGAATCATCGCCAAGGACATTCCCTGCCAGGAAGCCTGTCCGGCCCGGACCAATGTCCCGCTCTACATCGAACACCTGATCCACGGCGACCCCGACGCGTCGTACCGGGTCAATCTGGAATGCAACGTCTTCCCGGGCGTGCTGGGGCGCATCTGCACGCGTCCGTGTGAGGATCGGTGCCGGCACAACTGGACCAATGTCAACGGGCCCGTGACGATTTGCCATCTGAAACGATCCGGAGCCGACGGCGTGTCTGAAACCATCGAACCGCCCGCGCCGTACTTCGAGGCCTCGGGCAAAAAGATCGCCGTGGTCGGTGGCGGTCCCGCGGGGCTCACTGCCGCCCGGGAATTGAAACGGCTGGGCCATGACGTTACTTTGTTCGAACGCCAGGAGCATCTCGGGGGCATGATGCGCTATGGCATTCCGCGCTTCCGGCTCCCGGTGGACGTGGTGGAGAAAGAGATCGACCTGATTCTCCAAACCGGCGTCACGGCCTACACCGGTGCCAACGTGGACAGCGCCAAGCTGCAAGGGTTGATCGACGAATACGATGCCGTCTGCATCGCCGCGGGCACGATGAAAGTCAGGCCGCTGGAGATTCCGGGCGTGCCTGCGGACGCGATCATCTCCGGCCTGGATTTCATGGCGCAATACAACACCGGGCAGATCGCGCGACTGACAGGCGATGTGGTCGTCATCGGGGGCGGGTTCACCGCTGTGGATTGTTCGCGTTCCAGTGCCCGCGCCGCGCGGCGTCTCCTCGGTACCGACAACGACGTCACGATCGTCTACCGTCGCACCGAGCAATTCATGGCCGCCAACAAAGATGAACTCGAAGAGATCACCCACGAGAGCATCACCATCCGCACCCTGGCGACGCCGGTCGGCGGCACGACCAAAAACGGCAAGCTCCGGTCGATCACTTTCACGCGCAACATGGTCGCGCCGGGCACCGAGAACGGCAAAGTCAAGATCGTGCCCGTACCGGACAGTGCCTTCGAGATTCCATGCACCCACCTGATCGTCGCCATCGGGCAAACTCAGGAATTCGAGATCCTGCCTCCGGGCGTGGCGCTGACGGAAGGCTTCCAGACCAACCACGAGAAGGTCTTCGCCACGGGCGATTTCGCCACCGGCAGCGACAACGTGATCAAGGCCGTGGCCAATGGCAAGGCCGTGGCCCGCCAGATGGATGCGTTCCTGATGGGCCGCGACCGCTTGCGCGACGTCGTAGAAATTGAGCTCATCGACAACGATGGCGATACAGGCCGCGTGCGCGACCACGACCTCGCGACCAGTTGTGCCATGCCGTTGACGTCGGTGCCGCAACGGGCCGAGGACAACGCGGAGGTCGAGACCGGATTCACATCGGAAGACACGTGCGCCAACGCTCTGCGTTGCTATCTCTGCCACTACAAGTTCGAGATCGATCAGGACAAGTGCATCCATTGCGACTGGTGTATCCAGGCGGCACCGCGCGACTGCATCAAGCGCGTCTCGCGTATCTTCTACGACGAGGACGGCGTCGTTGAGACTATCGTCGAGGCCAACCTCGCGCAAGAAGCGACCTACATCTGGATTGACAGCGACGAGTGCATTCGTTGCGGCAAGTGCCTGCGCGTCTGCCCGACCTGCGCCATTTCCATGAAGAAGGCCGGCCTGATCACGGAGAAGAGGAAATGAGCGACGAAAACCATCATACTCCGGTGACAGAACTGGCGCAGGCAACCAGCGGACTCGACGCTCAGCAATTGCTCGCGCACGTGTTGGAACGATTCGGCGACCAGGTTGCGTTGGCGTCCAGTCTCGGCGCCGAGGACCAAGTCCTGACCGACATACTCTGCAAGATCAGCGACAAGCCCAGGATCTTCACGCTGGATACGGGCCGACTCCCGGAAGAAACGTACGAGACCATCACGGCCACCCGGCAGAAGTACGGCGTCGCGATTGATATCCTCTTTCCCGACTGGCAGCAGGTCGAAGCAATGGTCAACGCCCACGGCCCGAATCTCTTCTACGAGAGCGTCGAGGCGCGCCAGCGTTGCTGCCGCATCCGCAAAATCGAACCGCTCAAGCGCATGCTGAGCGGTCTCCAGGGCTGGATCTGCGGCCTGCGCGAGGAACAGTCGATGACACGGACCGGCCTGCAACGCATCGAATGGGACGAGACCTTCGACGTGCTGAAGATCGCGCCGCTGGCCGACTGGACTACCCAGCAGGTCTGGGACTACATCAAAGCCAACGACGTGCCCTACAACAAGCTCCACGACCAGGGATACCCCAGCATCGGTTGCGCTCCCTGCACGCGCGCGGTCGCCGACGGCGAAGACATTCGCTCGGGCCGCTGGTGGTGGGAGCAACCCGAACACAAAGAATGCGGACTCCATTGGGACAACCGCGACAATGAAGACAAGAAGGAGGTCCGACGCCATGGATCAGCTTGAGACATTGGAGTCGCAGAGCATTTTCATCCTGCGCGAAGCCTATCGCAGTTTCAAGAACCTGGTCATGCTCTGGTCGATCGGCAAGGACAGCACCGTGCTGCTCTGGCTGGCGCGCAAGGCCTTCTTCGGTCACGCCCCCATCCCGCTGATGCACATTGACACCTCGTACAAGATCCCGGAGATGATCGAGTACCGCGATCGCTTCGCCCGCGAGTGGAAACTCAATCTCATCGTCGGTCAGAACGTCGAGGCCCTCAAGGCCAAGCAGACGTTCCCCGACGGCAACGCCACCCGGCTGCAATGTTGCGGCCGCCTCAAGAGCGAAGCTCTCAAGCACACCCTCAGCGGCGAATGGCCTCGCAAGGTGCTGAACCACGAAACGGGCCAGTACGATGTCGTGGAAGGCGGCGAACCCTTCACCGGCGTGATCGTCGGCGCGCGAGCCGACGAAGAAGGCAGCCGCAGCAAGGAGCGCTACTTCTCGCCTCGTGACCAGCACAGCGAATGGGACGTGGGCGAGCAGCCGCCGGAATTGTGGAACCAGTTCAAAACCGATTTCGCCCCGGGCACGCACGTGCGCATTCATCCACTGCTGGACTGGACGGAACTGAACATCTGGGAGTATATCGAGCGCGAGAACATCCCGATCATCGGCCTGTACTTCGATCGCGGCGAGGGCACGCGCTATCGTTCGCTCGGCTGCTTCCCCTGCACCTCACCCGTCGAATCGACCGCCAAGAACGTCAGTGAAATCGTCGAGGAACTGCGCAGCGGCAAGTTCTCCAACATTGCCGAGCGCTCGGGCCGGGCCCAGGACAAGGAAGACTTCAGCGGCCTGGAAACCTTACGCCGGGATGGCTACATGTAGAAACACCGATGACGCCCGAGGAACATACGAAGCCAAGAGAGGTCACCGCCTCATGAACAAACCAGCCAGAGAGCAAATGAACATCGTCGTCATCGGTCACGTGGACCATGGCAAGAGCACCGTCATCGGTCGTTTGATGGCCGACACCCAGTCGCTTCCCGAAGGCAAGCTCGAGCAGGTCAAGGCCCGCTGCGCCCGCGACGCCCGGCCCTTCGAATACGCCTTTTTGCTCGACGCCCTCAAGGACGAGCAGGCCCAGGGTATCACCATCGACTCGGCCCGCTGCTTCTTCCGCTCGGCGAAGCGCGAATACATCATCATCGACGCCCCGGGCCACATCGAATTCCTGCGCAACATGATCTCCGGCGCCGCGCGGGCCGAGGCGGCGCTACTGATCATCGACGCCAAGGAAGGCGTCCAGGAAAACTCGCGCCGCCACGGCTACCTGCTGAGCATGCTCGGCATCCGGCAGGTCGCCGTCTGCATCAACAAGATGGACCTGGCCGATTACTCCCAGGACGTGTTCGAATCGATCCGCGACGAGTACCGCGCGTTCCTGCAGCAGATCGGCGTCGAGGCACTGGATTTCATTCCGCTGAGCGCCCGCGAAGGCGATAACATCGTCGCTAACTCCGAGAGAATGCCCTGGTACACGGGCCCGACGACGCTCGATATCGTCGACAGCTTCACCAAGGAACAAGATACCATCGAAAAGCCGTTCCGCTTCCCGGTCCAGGACATCTACAAGTTCACCGAGTCGGGCGACGACCGCCGCATCGTGGCCGGCCGCATCGAAACGGGCAGCATCAACGTGGGCGACGAGGTGGTCTTCCTCCCGTCGGAGAAACGCTCGCAGATCGCGTCGATCGAAGGCTTCAACGTACCCGTTCAGACCCGCGCCTTTGCCGGCCAGTCCACGGGCTTTACGCTGACCGAGCAGGTCTACATCAACCCGGGCGAGTTGATGTGCAAGACCAGTGACGCGCCGGCCCAGACCGGCACGCATCTCGCAGTCAACATCTTCTGGATGAACCGCCAGCCCATGATCTATAACAAGAAGTACAAGATCAAGCTGGCTGGCGCCCGCATGCCCGTCTGGCTGCGCGAGGTGGTCAACGTACTGGACGCCTCCGAGCTGACCACCAACTCCAACCGCCAGCAGATCGAGCGGCACGACGTGGCCGAGTGCGTGTTGGAGACACTCAAGCCCATTGCGTTCGACCTGTCCACCGAGATCGCGCAAACGGGCCGCTTCGTCATCATCGACAACTACGAAATCGCCGGCGGCGGTGTCGTACTCAAAGCCGTCGAGAGCGCCACCAATCGCGTCACCGAGCGCGTCCAGCAGCGCGAGCAGCGGTGGCAGCGCAGCACCATCACCCCCGACGTGCGCTCCACGCGCTACAATCAGCGTTCCACGCTGGTGTTGATCTGCGGCCCGGTCCATACGGGCAAGGAAAACCTGGCCAAGGCGCTGGAGGAAGATCTCTTCCAGAGCGGCCGCTACGTCTACTACCTGGGCCTGTCCAACAGCTCGCTCAGCATGGACGTCGCCGAGAGCGGGCAGCGTGACGAATACATCCGCCGGCTGGGCGAGGTGTCGCACCTGTTCACCGACGCCGGCCTGATCCTGATCGCCACCATCAGCGACCTCGACGACTACGAGCTCGAGACGATCAACACACTCAATCAGCCCAGCGACTTCCGCATCATCAACGTCGGCCCCAACCGCTTCGGCCGTGCCAACGTCGATCTCCAACTCGACGAGCTGAACGACATCCCCGCCGCCGTCGGCCAAATCAAGAAGCTCCTGACCACCCAACGCTACCTCATCGAGTACTACCTCTGATACAGGCCTCCAGCGCCTCGGGGGGGATGAGCCGATCGGGTAGGCTTCGGCCCAGGCGGACCCACTGTGGGGTGACCCCCTGTGGTCGCCCTTGTCCCGGATCGGGATGGGCGCGGGAACCGGCCATCCGGGCGGGCGTCGGTTTCGATTTGGGCGGGCAGGCACGGTGGCCTGCCCCTACAAGGGAAAATGGCGGGGATTTTCCTTGACGGACAGCGACCCTGTTAGTAATCTAGAGAACGATAATCGCGAGACTTGCACGATGCACGACAGACACCAGAGACCTCATAGGACCACCCGGTTTTCCGCGGCCGACGGGCCCCGGACAGGGGCGCGGCGAGCCTCTCGGACTGCGGACCCGGTCGGGCCGGTAGAGGTGGTCATCGGGCGTGCCAAACAAAGCCAATTTTGGGCCGTTTGGGGCTCAGAATGGCAATTTCATGCGAAAACAGGGTCGATCAGTGCCCATTCTGCTCGAGTTGTTCCTTACCCAATATCCGATCGCAAATGCGCAAGCGCCGGGCCGATCCGGCGCGGCGAGGTGTCATCACCGGCGCCAAACAAAGCCAATTTCCCGCGTTTCTGGGCTAAAAACGACGGTGACGCAAGAAAACAAAGCCAATCAAAGCCAATTCGGGAGGTGATGCCCGTTCGCTCGTGGCGGTCCAGTGTGGTATCATGGAAGATAGCGCGAAGCATGCCCTGCCGGTCGAGGTCGATGAGAGCTTCGGACCGGGCGACTGGGAGACACAGATGGACGGAGAATTCAGGATTGGACGGAAATCACGTGGGGCCTCGGATCGGAACACGCGGTAACAGCAGACTATCGAGGGCGATTTTCACCGGGCTGAGTCTGGTGCTCTGCTGCACGGGACTGCTGCACGCCGGACCACCGCGGCTCGCATTTCTGGCCGCGGAAGCTGCGCCGGATCAAATGGGCCCGCACAATCACGCGGCGTGGCAGACCGCTGCGAAACTGGGCCAGGCGACGCTGCTCTTGCGGCAACAGGACGGCTCCTTCGCCGACGCCTCGGGCAAGGCCCGGAACCTGACCGAGTTCGACGTGCTCTGGTATCATCAGGGCGACGCCATCGCGCGGAATGCGATGTATCGAGGCCGGAGCCTGGCGGAGATGCGCCAGTTCGCGGAAACTGGCGGCGGCCTACTGCTTTCCGGCGGCGCGCTGGCCATGGTGGCGCAACTCGGTCTGGAAACCCAGATGCGCCCGCAACGTCACGAACTGGGCAACTGGCGCGACCCGGCCGGCATGGTACCGGTCGAGAAAGCGCATCCCGCATTCCAGGGCCTCGAGGATGACGCGGGCCTCGTCTGGCTAAGCAACGGGGGCTGCCCGGCCGTGGCCGATTTCTACTGGGGTGGACCCGCGGAGGGCATGATCCTGGCCAAGACACCCTCCGGGCCGAAGAATCCGCTGGTCGAATACGTGCTGGGCCAGGGACGGGTAATCGTCTTCGGCTGGCATTGGCCCGATTACGCCGACACTGAGAGCCCGTATCGCGGCAACCTGATCCGCTTGACCTCGAATCTGCTGACCTATCTCGCGGACAGCGAGACCTGGCGCCCCTTCGTGCTGCGCTCGGACTACCCGCCCGTGGCCTCACCGAATGAGCCGGGCGTCTCGCAACAACGCTGGCGGGCACTGCGCATGGCCATTGAAGATCTGTCGGCTGAATTTCCCGATCGTTATCGAGATGGTGACACTTATCTGGAGCGTCTGCGTACGCTGCGGGCCGAGCACGACCGTCTCGCGCCGGGCTCGGAACCAGCGGCCTATGCGGTCATTGAAAAGCGGTTCGAGAAACTGAAGAACGAGGCTTTGCTGGCCAACCCGCTGTTGGATTTCGACCGCTTGTTGATGATCCGGCGTCGAGCCGATCGGCTGGGCCTGCCCAACAACTTCAACAGCAACCCGGACCTGGCGCCGACCGGTTACGACAATACGCTCGTCGCGTTATCGCCCGTGCGCCTGGACGGAAAGCTGCAAACGGTTTTCAAGCCGGAGGGTGACCGATTCATCGGTGATGTTGATCTGCACTATGATGCGCACCGGCTGTTGCTGTCGACGCCGGACGAAAGCGGTCGATGGGGGATCTCTGAGCTCGACCTAGACAGCGGGCAGTTAACACGACTGCCTCTGATCGACGAGCCGGACGTGCACAACTACGACGCCTGCTATCTGCCCGACGGACGTATCGTCTTCACCTCGACGGCGCCGTTTATCGGCGTGCCGTGCGTGGGGGGCGGTTCAAAGGTCGCCAATCTATACCTGCGAAACCACGACGGCCACATTCGTCGTCTGACGAACGATCAAGACCACAACTGGTGTCCCACGGTGCTCAACAACGGACGCATCTTGTATCAGCGTTGGGAATATGCCGACATCGCGCACGCGTTCATGCGGCTGCTGTTTCACGCCAATCCGGATGGCAGCCGCCAGATGGAATACTACGGCAGCAATTCGTTCTGGCCAACCGCCATGTTCTACGCTCGCCCCGTTCCGGACCATCCGACCAAGGTGGTGACCATCGTTGGCGGGCATCACGATCTGCCTCGTCAAGGCGAACTGGTTATTTTGGATCCGGCGCAGGGCCGTCATGAGGCCAGTGGGGTCGTGCAGCGCATCCCCGGTTTCGGCAGGAAGGTCGAGCCCGTCATCCTGGACGGCCTGATCGGCAGCAGTCGGCCGCTGTTTCTGCACCCTTATCCGCTCAACGAGAAGTACTTCCTCGTCTCCTGCAAACCGACGCAGACCTCGCTGTGGGGCGTCTATCTGGTGGATGTGTTCGACAACTTCATCTTGCTCTACGAGGAGCCGGGCCGGGCAATGCTCGAACCGATCCCCTGGCGCAAGACGCGGCGGCAACCGGTGGTGCCCGACATCGTCGAGCCCGACAAGCAGGAAGCCGCGGCGTTGCTGATGGACGTCTACTACGGCCCAGGGCTGCAAGGCGTGCCCCGCGGGACCGTCAAATCTCTGCGCCTGTTCAGTTACGAGTTCACGTTTCACGGCTTCGGTGGCGAACCGGACCGTGTCGGCTTCGACGGCCCCTGGGACGTGCGACGAATTCTCGGGACGGTGCCCGTCGATGCCGACGGGTCGGCTCATTTTCGGGTGCCCGCCAATACGCCCGTGGCGGTCCAGCCGCTGGACGCCGAGGGCAAAGCGCTGGCCCTGATGCGCAGTTGGTTTACGGCCATGCCCGGTGAAGTCGTCTCATGCGTGGGCTGTCACGAGCCCCAGAATTCGACCCCGCCTTTTCATTCGCGACCAACAGCCATGCTGCGGAGACCTTCAGAGATCAAACCATGGTACGGCCCGCCACGCGGGTTCTCGTTCGTACGCGAGGTGCAGCCGGTGCTGGACGCCTACTGTATCCAGTGCCATCACCGCCGACCGCTGGAGGACGGGCAGAAGACATTCGATCTGACCGCTCGCCCCGCCGAACGCGTGCCGTCGGCTTTCCAGATGCACTTTTCGCCGTCGTATATGGCGTTGCGCCGCTTTGTCCACACGCCCACGCTGGAGAGCGACGCCCACCTGCTGGCCCCGCGGGATTTCCACGCCGACACGAGCAAGCTGATACAGATCTTGCGCGACGACCATTACGGCCTGCGCCTGGAGGGCGAAGCGTGGGACCGACTCATTACCTGGATCGATTTGAACGCCCCGGCCCACGGCACGTGGCAAGAGGTCGTCGGTCATATTCCCGCCAAAGCCAGGCTGGTCGCTCCGGGCGCCGCCCGCCGTCGTGAAATGCAGCGACGCTACGCCGGCATCGATGAGGATCCCGAGGCCGTCTATCCTCCCGCGGTCTTGCACGCCCGGGCCGAACCGTCGCCACGTCGCGCGACCATCGCGGCCGACGCTCCGACTATCGCTGCCATGCCGGCGGCACTGACCGGTTCGGGGTTCCCGTCACCTCTCGAATCCATGAGCGTGACACTGGCCGAGGGGGTGACTCTGAAGTTGGTGCGCCTTCCCGCCGGCTCGTTCTTGATGGGATCCGAAGAGGATTACACCAACGAACGTCCCGCCCATCGCGTCGCCATCGACCGCCCCTTCTGGATGGGGCGTTGCGAGATTACCAATCGCCAATACGCCTGCTTCGATCCGAAGCACGACAGCGGACTGGAAACAGGCGAGCAATATCAGTTCGGCGACTACGAACGCGGGCATCTTCTCAATCGACCCGAGCAACCTGTGGTGCGAGTCTCGTGGGATGAGGCGACGGCATTCTGCGATTGGCTGTCGAAAAAGACGGGTTTGCGGTTTACCCTGCCGACTGAGGCCCAGTGGGAATATGCCTGCCGTGGCGGTGGCACGAGCCCGCTCTGGTACGGCACACTGGACGACGACTTCAGCCGGTCGGCCAACTTGTCCGACGCCACCGGCCACACGGTGGACTATCCGCACGTCCCGACCGCCCTGCCACCCTGGCGACCGGCGGAGACGCGGTTCGACGACGGGTGGCGCGTCTCGGCACCGGTCGGTACCTTCCAGCCGAATCCGTGGGGCTTGTGCGACATGCATGGCAACGTCGCGGAATGGACACGTTCGACGTATCGCCCGTATCCACTAACCGCCGAGGGTGCTCAAGACAGTCGAACGAGTCGCAAGACGGTGCGCGGTGGGTCCTGGCTGGACCGCCCTCGTCGGGCACGCTCGGCGTTTCGGCTACACTACGAGCGGTCGCAGGCCGTGCACGACGTTGGATTTCGTGTGGTGTGCGAAGGCACGCCGCCGCAGCAAGCGAAAGCTACCGAATGATCTCCCTGGCCGCTCGATCTGCGTCTGCCGTTCAGGGCGTATTGCCGGCGCCGACCAACGCCTGGTCGAGCGCGTTGAGCAACTGGCCCTGGTGGTCGTCGCTGTATTCCCAGAACATGGCGCCCCCGAGACCTCTGTCCTTGAGGTAGCGCACCTTGTTGGTAATGGATCGGGCGTTCTCATAAGAGATGAAGATCGCCTGCTCGGGATTCCACAGGTAGGGAGCCTGGGCTGCGTCGTCCCAACGCTGCTGGTAGGCGTCGTCGCGCAGGCGTGGGACAATCTGGCGGTAGAAGATGATATCGCCGACGGATTCGGCGTCCTGGAACAGGCCGTGGTTTGTCGCGCTCTTGACCCCGGTCCACTTCCTGCCATAGAAGGGAATCCCCAGGTTGATCTTGCGCAGCGGGACACCGGCGTTCACATGCAGATCGACCGCCTCGATGATGTTGGTCTTATCCAACTGCGGCGACGCGGAAGGTTGGAAATTGCTGTGGTGGCCCGTGCGATGGTCGCCGCCATGATAGAAATCGTAAGTCATAATGTTCAGGAAATCGAGATGGCGTTGGAGCTTGCCCAGTTCGGTGTTCTCGACATAGCGCCGGCTCGCGCCGGTGGCAATCGTCAGCAGGTAGTGCTTGCCGTTTCCTTGCCGGGCCGCGAGACGGTCCAACTCCTCGCGCACCGCTTGGAGCAGCAGAGTGAAGTTCTGAACGTCCTCCGGGCGATAGGTGTTGCCAGCCCCGGGCTGGTTCGGGTACTCCCAATCGAGATCGATCCCATCGAGCTGGAAGTCGTCGACGAACGCAGCCGCACTGAGAGCGAACTTGCGCCGCGACGCTTCGGTCAACGCCGCATCGGAAAAACCACCCGACCAGGTCCAGCCGCCCACCGAGACCAGGATCTTGAGGTCGGGATTGATCTGCTTCAAGCTCTGCAGCTTGACGATGTCGTCTTTTCGCAACGGCGTGTTGTCGATGCTGGTGTCGAAGTGAACCTCGCCATTGACGATGTTGACGAAGGCGTAGTTGATGTGCGTGATCTTGTCGGCCTGAATCGTGGAGAAATCGAAATTCCGGTAGCCCGCGACATAAGCGACCACGTTGTACTTATGCTTCTGATCGTGCGCCAAACTCCGGCACCCTGTCAACATCACCAGCATCACGACCAGGGCCACCGCGATTCGCAACGCATGCGTTCTATCAAGCTTTCTCATCGGACGATCCCCTCATTCAAGCAATCTACCACCTCTGTCAGGCTTCCATTCCCATCGATTTGCAGCGCGGATGGGCCAGGTTCTTCTCGATCAGTTCACAACGCTGCCGCACGCACGCAAAGGCACGGCCTCCGTCCGGTGGTGTGTGTGTAACGTAATCCAACAGCCGGTCGATCGTACTGGTGGCGACATGAACGCGCGTATCCGAGGAACCGTAGTAGATGAACACATCGCCATTTTCCCGCGCGATCCAGCCATTGGCAAACAGCACATCCGACACGTCCCCGACGCGTTCGATCCCGCGCGGCGCCATGAAGTAGCCGGCCGGCCGATGCGTGATCCGCCAGGGCTCGTGCAGATCGGAAAGAAACATGTACAAGACGTATCGCAAGCCGTCGGCGTTTTCCCAAACACCGTGAGCGAGGTGCAGCCATCCCTTGTCCGTCTTCAGCGGCGGCGGGCCCTGGCCGTTCTTACCCTCGATGATGGTATGGTAGGCACAAGGGTCCATGATCAGCGATTCGTCTTCGATGACAGCGTTCGTCACATCGTCACAGAGCGCCCAGCCAATCCCGGTACTGCACCCGGCGGCCTTGAACTCATGCATGGGACGCGTATAGAAGGCATACTTGCCATCGACCAGTTCTGGATGCAGGACGTAGTTGCGTTGCTGGGCCGATGGGGTCTGCACGTCGGGCAGCCGCTCCCACGTTTTCAGGTCCTTGGTGCGCGCGATCCCCGCTTTGGCCAGGGCGGCCAGCGGATTGTCCGGCTGGGCCGGGTCGTGACGCTCGGCACAGAACGTCCCGTAGATCCAGCCATCCTCGTGACGCGTCAGGCGAATGTCGTACACGTTCATCTCGTCTTCCGACGCCTCGGGCATCACGATCGGACGGTCCCAGAAGCGGAAATTGTCGACCCCGTTGGCACTCTCGGTCACCGCGAAGAACGATTTGCGATGGTAGCTCTCCACGCGCGCCACAACGCAGCACTTGCCCTCCCACTCGATCGCGCCGGCGTTGAAAACGCTATTGATCCCCATCCGCTCCATCAGGTAGGGGTTCGCCTCCGGATCGAAATCGTAACGCCAGAACAGAGGCGTATGGTCGGCGGTGGCGATCGGATGGACGTAGCGGTCATATACCCCGTTGCTCGGGGTCTGCTTCGGATTCTCGCGGGAAATCAAGGCTTCGTGAGCATCTACGAGTTCCTTACAGCGTACGTCGAATGCCTGCATATCCATAATCCAAGCCTCCCACTCGAAGATCGAAATGCAGGATGGGCTTTGGCCCATGCGGTGTCACAAGCGAATCGAACGACAGCACGGGCCCAGGCCCATCCTATGAGATCCCGATTTCCTATTCAGCATCTTTTGATGGCAGATGATTGTACCAACTGAACTTCAATACGACGCTGGTCACCGCGACAACGATCAGAGAAATCACGATGCCCCTGGATTGGCGGATGACCAGACAGATCGGCAGGACGACCAGAGACGTCTGCCAGATCGTCCCCACAACGATATTGAACGCATCCCGCCCGAAATCCCGGTTCGGCTGGAAGGTCGGGTCTTCGGCCATGACCTTCGCACGAATCGGACCCCAGAAACCCCAGGGCCGGACGGTCTTATAGAAACCCTTGAGCACCTCATCGTCCTCAGGTTTGGTCAGGAGCGTGCCGAGCAAACAGCCGACGACGGACAAGGCAAAGATCGGTGGAAACGTGTACAGTGCGTTGGTGCCAGGCCACCAGCGGGCCACCAGGGATGGGATGAACAAGGCGCCGGCAATCCCACTGATCAAGCCCCAGAAGAAGCCGTAGCCATTGAAGCGCCACCAGTGCCATTTAAGGACGTTGGCCGCGACGTAGCCGCCGTAGAGACCGCCGACAATCCACATCGTGATCCCCAGGATATTCGCAGCCTGGAACCCGAACGTGATGCCCACGACGACCACGATGGCCGAGACAAGATAGCTCAACCGTACCTGGGTCTTGTTCGGGGCCTGCGGATTGATGAACCGCTTGTAAATGTCGTTGACGACATAGGCCGGGCCGGCGTTGACCGTCGCAGCGAACGTGGACATGAACGCGGCCAGCAAGCCGGCCAGCAACAGTCCGGTCAAACCGGCGGGAATGATCGGGTTCTGAATCACCACCGGCAGAATCTGTTCGAAATCGGGCTTCTCCCCGGCCTGCACCGCCGCCCCCCACATCTGGACCAGCGTGTCCTGCAACGGAACCAGAGCCAGAATAGTCAGGCCCGCGATCAACATATACCGCGGGAAGTACAAGGCCACGTTGACGGTCGCGCTCATCAGCGACGCCTCGCGACTGTTCCGAGTGGCCAACACCCGCTGCATGTCGTAGTTCGGAGACGGACCCGCCATGCTGGCCAGAATCCCCTTGAACACCATGAGCCCGAAGAAGATCGAGAACAGGGACATCCCGTCCTCGGCCATCTTGACCTGGATCATTTCAAAGACGCCCGTCCATTCGACATCCATCTTCCAGCCAAACCAGAGACTGTGCCATCCCTCCGGAACGACCGCCTCGATGGCCTCCGGACTTACGTGCACGATGGCGATGATCCCGACGGCAATCGAGACCACCGTCATGATGGTGAACTGGAGCACCTCCGTCAGGACCACGCTGTGCATGCCACCTTTGACGACGTAGACCGAGGTAATTGCGAGGATGATTAGTGCATACGTGTTGGGTTCCAGGTCCCAGGGCAACAGGATGTCGGCGAACTTGCCGATCCCTTTGAACGCATAGGCGATGAAGCCGATGACCGTGATCAGCGCAAAGACCACCACGCTGATATGGGCCAGGTTGGCGCCGCGGCCCCGGCCGAAGCGCGTCTGGATCCACTCGGCTCCCGTCAGGACGTTGGAACGGCGCAGCCACGTGGCCAGATACATCATCAGGAAAATCTGATTGAATGTGGGCCAGACCCACGGGAACCAGACGCTCTTGAGGCCGTAGGCGAAACACCAATAGACCAGCAGCATGGTCCCGGTGATATCGAACTGCCCGGAAGCATTCGAGACGCCCAGGATGTACCAGGGAATGGTCTTGCCACCCAGGAAGTAAGAGTCCAGGTCTTTGGAGGCGCGTTTCGACACCCACAGACCCAGCAGTACGGTGGCAACCAGATACGCGGCGATAATGCCCAAATCCAGAACAGGTAGGTCCATATCAGTCGTGCCTTTAAAATCGAGACTATACGTCGCAATCCGGAATTCAGAGGTGCACGAATCTTACCTGTCAATCGCCCAAGAGACAAGAGGGAAACGCCCGATCCCTGAAGTCACTCAGCTCGGGCACCTCGCGACGTTCGTGCCCTACGGTTTTCCCTTGCCCGCTTGGGTCCGCTCGGCGACAATACCGCTCCAGGCGTGTCCCAGGTATCCGGGATAGAACAGGGACTGTCCCTCGTTAGGAGACGTGGCGGATGAACATGCTTCGCGTTTGGCCCATCGTGTGTGAATTCGGTATCGGGGCGGTGTTGTGCCTCGTGGGGATCTGGTGCGGGTTGCGAGGCAAGTATCTCGACCTGAAGGTCTCGGAGGACCGGCGCCTGCTGGCGACCCTGATCGGTGGCTACCTGATCTTGCTGATCGTCATGTGCGTGTTCACCTTCCTGGCTCCCGGGTGGGGAAGCGAGGGGGCCCTATGATCATCATCGCACAAGCCATCGGTGAGAACATCGATTATGCCGTGATGATCGGTTACTTCATTGCGGTGCTGGGGTTCGGCCTCTACTTCGGCCGCTACACGACCACGACCAAGGACTTCTTCTTCGGCGGCCAGCGTTTCTCCTGGTGGCTGATCGCCTTTTCCTGTGTCGCGACCGTCGTCGGCAGCTACAGCTTCGTCAAGTACAGCGCTGCGGGCTTTCGCTACGGCATCTGTAGCACGCAGTCCTATCTGAACGACTGGTTCTGGATGCCGATTCTCGTGCTGGTCTGGATCCCGATCATCTACTACAAGAAAATCCAGTCGGTGCCGGAGTATCTGGAGGCCCGCTTCGATCGGAAGACGCGGATCGCGGCCACGATCATCATTCTGTTCTACATCGTCGGCTATATCGGCATCAACCTGATCACGCTGGGCAAGACGTTGCACGCGCTGCTGGGCTGGGAGATTATGACCGGCGCGATCATCACGGCCGTGGCGGTGGCAGTCTATGTCTACATTGGCGGGCAGACAGCCGTGATCATGACCGACCTGATCCAGGGCATGATCCTGCTCGTGGCCGGGCTGGGTCTGTTTGCCGCGGCGATCTGGCACTTCGGCGGCTTCGGGGAATTCTGGTCGCTGCTGCCCAAGGCTCATAAGTACGCGTTCTCGGACTTTAACGGGCCGCCCAAGTTCAGCTTCATCGGCATCTACGTCCAGGACGGCCTAGCCAATACCGGCGCTCTGATGCTGATGCACCAGGGCTTCATCATGCGGTTCCTCTCGCTCAAGAGTGTCAAGGATTCGCGCCGCATGGTGGTCTGCTGGATCCTCCTGCTCGCTCCCCTGGCGGCGATCGCCACGAGTTGTGGCGGGTGGATCGCCAAGGCCCTGGTCAACAAGGGCGATCTGACCACCGAACCGGGGACGTCGTTCGTCGACGCCGCTCATTTCCTCTGTGCCCCGGGCATCTTCGGATTCGTCCTGGCCGCTCTGACGGCGGCGCTGATGAGCACGGCCGATTCGCTCATCAATGCGGTCAGTGCGATCTTCGTCAACGATATCTGGCGGCCGTACGTCAAACGCGACGCCGGTGACAAACACTATCTATGGGTCGCGCGTGTCACGAGCCTCGTGGCGGCCGGCGCCGGGCTGGCGCTGGTTCCCGTGTTCATGAAAGACACCATCTACGGGGCACACAGCATGTTCACCGCGGCGGTGACGCCGCCGGTGTTGACCGCGATCTTCCTGGGCATCACGTGGAAACGGTACACACCGATGGCCGGCTTCGTCACGATCGTCGGCGGGGCCATCCTGATCGCTTTGTCGTTCGTCTGGCCCGACGCTCTGGTAGGCCCCCTGGACTTCGGGATGGGGCCCGACAGCTACAAGTTCATGCGGGCTCTCTACGGCCTGCTGGTGTCCGGCGGTCTGGGCGTCTCAGTGACGTATCTGAGCCGACCGCGACCGGAGTCGGAGTTGAAAGGACTCGTGGCCGGAACGCAGACCGAGGCGATGCGCCAGTTCAAGGGAGGCGAGCCCAACCGCAAGCCAGGGCAGAAGGCGCGCGTCAAGGTCCAGCTCGACGAATCTCTGGCCGGCACCGAGACGGTCGTCCTCTCGCCATCGTCGCTGGATACGATGGCGGCCGGGCCCGGGGACTTGCTGTACGCGAGCCACACCCGCTGGTGGTACGGCGGCCTGCGCTCGGTCCACGTCAAGGCCGGCCCCGTGGCTACGACCGAAAGCGACACGCTCCTGATCGGCCCGGACAGCGCCGCCACGGCCGGCTTCGTCGATGGCCAGGAAGTGGTCGTCGAAAAAATCATGTAGCACGTGTCACCCAGGCGGTACTCCGAAGCAGCTCCACAACCGGTTGACACCACGCCATGTGATGGAGTACGGTTGGGCGTGTGACATGCAACGCATGCCGGAATGAGGAACCGCAGAAGGAGGACCGTCTGGTCATGAGGAAGACAGCTTTCTACCAAGCCATGTTGTGGTTGACGACCGCGCTGGCCATGCCCGCCTATGCCCAATCACTCGACGCGATCACCAAGCCGCAACAAGGCCGCTCGATGAGGGCCTCGAGCGGCAATGCCCGGGACAACACTGACTTGGAGCGGTTCGCCATCGGAGAAACCAAAACGATCGCGCATCTGCAAGGCCCCGGGAAGATCGCCCACATCTGGCTGGTCCCCTCCTCGATGGACATCCGCTATCCGCGGGCCCTCGTACTGCGCATTTACTGGGATGGCTCCAATGTGCCCTCGGTGGAGGCGCCGCTGGGCGACTTCTTCGCGGTGGGCAACGGCATGCGGACCACCGTGAATTCGCTACCCGTGAAGGTCAGCTCCTATGGGCGAGGTTACAACTGCTACTGGCAAATGCCCTTCAACCAAGAGGCGAGAGTCACGCTCACCAATGAGTCCGACAAAGCAAAGGCTTCCTGTTACTACCAAATCGACTGGGTCCGGTACGACCAGGCCCCGCCAGAAACTATGTATTTTCACGCCCGCTATCATCAGGAGTATCCACCTGAATTGGGCCAGCCCTACACGGTGTTCCTGGGCCGGGGCAAGGGACACTATGTAGGCACGGTGCTCTCGTCGCAGAACGCCATCGGCCACTGGTTCGGCGAAGGCGACGATTTCTTCTATATCGACGGGGAAGCCACACCTTCGATCCTGGGGACAGGAACCGAGGATTACTTCAACGAGGCCTGGAACATGCGGGTCCATTCCAGCCTGTACACCGGCTGTACGATCTTCGAACCGCGGGCGCCCGACGCGCGCGTCACGGCCTACCGCTGGCACATTCCCGACCCGGTTCTTTTCAACACGTCGTTGAAGTTTGAGATCGAACGACGCGGGTTCGTCATGGATGCCAACGGCGTGGTGGTTGCCGAGTCCGGGTCGCGGCCGGACTACTGGTCCTCGGTATCGTTCTGGTATCAGGACACCATCGCTCAGCCTTGGTGCGAATTCCCGGCCTATCAAGACCGCGTCAATCCGGAGATCGTGTTGCATCTGCCTCAGATTGTCGAGAAGGTCAAACACTCCGACGGAATCGAGTTGCAGGTCAATCCGTACAATCGCGCTACCTATACGAAGCCCTGGTTTCGCGCCCAGAACGATGCCGTCGGTGGGTGGATCGAGATTCCGTTCGAGATCGAGGGCGCCGGCCGCTACTCCATGTCCCTCTTCCAGCACCTGCGGGAAGACAACGGCATATGGAAGGTGTACATCGACGGCAAGGACATCCACGAAGCGGGGGAATCGCACATTGCCGGCGGGTATCGGGTCAGCCTGGTGAATCAACTGCCCCCCGAGAAGATCAACAAAACGCTCGATTTCTTCAACGTCTATCGCAAGGACGAGCATGAGGACTACATCTACGGCCAGCGCCGCGAGCGGAAGATAGGGCTGTTCCATTTCGACCCGGGCGTGCACACACTGCGCCTGGTCTGTGTCGGCTCCAACCCGCAATCGGTCCATCCGGAAACGGGCCGGCTTCGGTACAATCTTTCCGCCGATGTGCTTTCGCTGCGCAAGCTGCCCTTTGCCGAGTCCGTCGACCAACTGATCCAGACCATCCGCGAGCAAGAGAAGAAGCAGAAACCCGAGCCGGCCGCCCCGGCGGCTTTGGCCACTCCTGAGCTTGAGTCACCTCAGCAACTGTGGCAACGCTGCCAGGCGACCCTGCCCGACCCGGGGCTGACCATTGAGAGCGATGAGATTGTGGTGTCCGACTCCGACCCCAGCACCAGACTCCGGCGAATCGAGGTCAAGTTTTACAGCCAGCAACTGCAGGGCAAGAAATGGGGCCACCCCTGTGTGATCTTCATGCCGGCCGATCCGCGCGCGTACCAGAGTCCCGAGCGCCGGGGCAAGGTCGTGATCGTGGGGCAGCGCAGTTGGGACGGCCTGGCCACCGGGCCCTGGCGTCAGCCGTTCCTGGGCAACTACGGCGAACCGATCGCCGCCTTGACGGGGTATCCGACCATGATCTGCCCCGTCCCGGGAGAATATGACAGCACGCCCGGCCGGGAAATATCCATCGGCTTTCTGCGCGAATACTGCCGAAAAACGCGGGACCCGATGAACCACAACTACTTCCGCCTGGCCATTCCCTACGTGCGGGCTCTCGATGTCATGGCGGAAATTCTCGACGTCAGGCGTGACGAAATCAGGGCGGTCATCGGGGGCCATAGCAAGCGGGCCACGTCCGCCTATACCGCCGCCGCGGTCGAGCCCGAGCGGATTGCCGGCGTGGTCTATATGGGCAACGAATCGACGTGGCCCGGCACGCAGACTGCGCCGTGGCAGGCGATCTACCCGGTCCACACGAAGGATCGGGTCCGAGCCAAGGTGCTCTACCTCGGGGCGACGAACGAGGATGGGTACCGCATGTACGGGATCAATGCCATTGCCGAGACCATGGGCGGCGCCTGGACCATTGAGTACATTCCCAATTACCGTCACGCGTCCATGTCGGAAAAGCACTTTCTCAATTGGCGGATGTGGACGGCCCACGTTTTCGATGGCCGGCCTCTGACCAGCATCAGTGCTCTGAGCTATCGCGAAGTCGACGACAATTTCGAATGGGGTGGGCGATCGCACGGCGCCGGGACCCTGTTCCGCGCCCGGCTGCAATCGTCCAACAAGATCATTCAGGCCAAGGTGTGGTACGTCTACAACGACGACGAGCCCTACTGGCGCGACCTTGTCTGGTATCCCGAATTCATGGTCCCGAGGAACGATGGCTACTACGAAGGGTTCGTCAAAGGCAAGCTGCCTGACGCCTGGCTCGTCGAGGTCAAGGACATCGCCGGCGGTGCGGCCGGTTACGTGAGCAGCCTGCCGCAAGATATCACGGGTAAGCGAACCGAAACCAAACGATCGCGGGGCTCGCGGAGCCGTCACTGGGCCCCGAAGTCGTAGCGCCAGGTGACGCAACAGATGATAAGGAGTTGAGATGGTGAAGATGTGGCGCCGATATGTCTGCCTTGGTCTGCTCTTTCTCGTTCTCTCCACGGCGGCCCCGGCCGACCGAAAGCCGCCGCTCATCGGTCAGAGCGAGAAGGTCTACACCCTGGCGAGCGAGAATACGGAGATCAGCGGTCTGGCGTTTGACGACATCTCCGCGGAGGCACCGCGTCTGTTTGTTCTCGATCGTTCGGGCTGGATCTTCGTGTACAGACTCCCTGCGCATGGAGGAACGCCCGGCGACAGACTGACCCCTATCGATCGATACGCCCTGCCCCAGAAGGCAAGCCGGCCGCTCCTTCGCAATCCGCGCGGCCTGGCCTTTGCTCTGGATCGCGAGCGAGACGTCTTCTACGTCCTGAACTGGGACAATTCCCAGGGAGAGATTGAGTCGCAACTGTGGCGCTGCAACGTCGACGATGACGATCATACGCATGTCGATCTGACACGGTACCCGTTTCGCATCGGGCAACGAGAAGTCCTCGACCTGACCTATGATAACGGCACCATCAGCGTGTGCTTCGATGCCTCCGCCTACCGCAGCCAAAATCTGAGAGCCCAACGCGGCATCATCCAACTTCAATGGCCTGCGTCCGACGACGGACAACCGACATTCACGAAGCACCTGCCCGACGCGGGCGAGTACACCTCGCACGGCCTGGCCGCGATGACGTTCGAAGGGGCGCGGTACCTGTGGGCCACGGCCGGTAAGGACCACATCTATGCCGCCGATGCTCGAACCGGGCGCGGACTCTTCTACTTCGAGCGACCGACCTCGGCTCAAGGCAATCGCGCCGGTCGGGGGCTGGCCTTCGGTGCCGGATCCTTGTGGGTCCCGGAATGCGTCCCGGGGCCGGACCGCGTGCATCGCGTCAACGTCACCAGGAACCTGGACGCCGCCTACGAAGGCCCACGGGTGCTCCGCCATCTGGTCATGAGCATTCGCTCCGAACCGGAGCAGGCGAACGCGGACCCCGGCGCCGTTTACCACTACTATTCCCGGCCCTACGCCTACGACCAACTGCACAACCAGGGCGTCTGGCCCGACACCGAGAAGGTCAGCGATACGTCGGACGCCTCCAACGCAACGGTCAAATCGTTCACCCACGATCCGGCCGGTGACACTTCCAGCCGTCAGTACATGAGCCTGGTCGAGTATGCCGGCGCCCCGGCCCAGACGTATGCCTCGCGCTACGAAATCGACATCTGGACGAATCCTTACCGCAAGTACATCTACCCGCACCGCGTGGACAGAAATGCCGAAGCCCTGGCGGGAACGGATTACCTCGCCGACGACCCGAACCTGTACAATCTAAATGACACGACAACCTACGACGCCTTCACCCAACGGGTCGCAGCCCATATCGAAAAGAAATACGGCGTACCCGCGGACATGCACCACCCCTACTGGGCGCCGCGCAATGCGCTCGAATATATTCAGGACCATTATTACTATCCCAGTCGCGCCCAAGGCCGACCGGCCACGGTCGACTACCAGCGTCACCATTACGACGCCAATCCCGGCAATCTCAAAATCGCCCTCTCGGACCGAGACTACGACAAGACGCAGATCACGGCCTGTTCGGGGACCAGCGTGATGCTCGCCGGTGCGATGCGCCACCTGGGCATCCAGGCCCGCTGGCTGGGGACCGGGACACCGAGAGGCGCCAACCTCTGGGACGACAACCACAATGGGCTCCTGGATGAAGGCAAATCGGCCCCCTGCACCAACGGGCACCGCTACACCCAGGTCTGGCTGGGCAGCCATTACGGGTGGGTCTGTTTCGACGCCACACCGACCGGACCCGCACTGAAGGACTACGACGTGGCCCCGCCGATCCAGTCGCAGTGGCGTTATATGAACCGGGCCGCGCACGGACACCGCGTGGACAATCGCATCGTCTTCAACGTGGGATCGGAACTATTCCTGCCCCTGTACCGAGACTTCGAATACGATGAACGACTCGCCCGCGACAACAACTGCGGCGGAGATCAGCGCTACAATCTGCAGGGCCGTGTCGACAGACCGGAACTGTGGAAATTACCAAGACATCGGATCTTTGTGCGGAATGTCTGCTTCATCAAAGAGATTGAACTGGCCGGACCCCAGAGAGCAACCAGGATCACGTGGAAGCTGAAAGGACACTGGGACAGAGACCCGCAAGCAACGATTTCGGTCTACTTGCAGCAACTCAGCCCCAACACAGACAAGGCAAAGGTCGTCGCCCAACTGGCTGAGGCCATCCGCTATGATGCCACCGGCCTGGTGGTGGACCTCTCCGGTTACCATGGCCGGCGATATCGCCTCGCGCTGCGCAAAGACGGGGATTCGGAAACGGGTGGCTACTCGCCGACGTTCGATTTGGATTGACCACCGACCACAGGAGCGGCCCTCGCGCCGCCGCCCAAACGTTCAATCACATCTCGGGCCAGAGTTAGAGGCCGTACAACTCGTCATCCTGGAGTATCTGGAAGCCCGCGGCGCCGACGATTTCCTTTGCCTTGATCAACTGCGGCTGGTCGATCTCTATGCAGCAGACACCCGTTTTGTGCGGTTGCAGCACGAAGCCATAGGCATCGATCACGTTGATGTTATGCTCTGCCAGAGCAGATGTCAGCCGGTGGAAGTTGCCCGGCTGATCGGGGACGGAGATCGCGAGAACGTCTTTGAGAGCGCAGGCACAACCCAGATCAGCCAGCGCCAGATAGGCCTCGTCCGGCTTGTCAACGATGAGCCTGAGGAGACCGTAGTCGCCCTTATCCTGGATCGTGAAGGCGCGGATATCAATACCGCTTCTTTGCAGGTTCTCAGAGATCGACTTGAGCCGACCGGCTCGGTTCTCCACGAAGATTGTGAGTTGCTTGGCCATGATCGGTCCCTCACTCTTTCGGCCGTTCGTCTACCACACGCTGGGCTTTGCCCTCAGAGACCGGCAGTGAGCCCGGCTCGTGAAGTTCGATGACGGGATTGATGATAATCGACGAGCGCAGATCCTCCTTGATGCGGGCCCGTAACGCTTCCAGTTTGGAGGCCTCCCCCAAGAACATCTTCGGGTAGATCTCGACCTTCACCGTGAGACGGTCCAGCGATCCCTTCTTGTCGACGTAGATCTGATAGTTGGTGGCGACCTCCGGGATCTTCATGATCTTCTCTTCGATCTGCGAGGGAAATACATTGACGCCACCGATAATCAGCATGTCATCGGTCCGGCCCAGAATCCGCGACAGACGCCGATGGGTCCGCCCGCAGGCACAGGGCTCGGGGTGCAGAAACGCCAGGTCGCGGGTACGGTACCGCAAGATAGGCGTGGCCCGGCGCACCAGATTGGTCAGCACGACCTCGCCTTGCTGCCCGTCTTCCAGAACCTCACCCGTCTGGGGATCGATGATCTCAACGATGTAGGCATCCTCCCAAACGTGCATATCCTTGCGGTGGACACACTCGAACGCAACGCCCGGCCCGTTGAGTTCGCTGAGTCCGTAAGAATTGAACGCGCTGATCTGGAGCAGGTCTTCAATTTTGCGACGCGTGTTCTCCGAGTGCGGCTCAGCCCCGATCAGCGCCTTGCTCAACGCCAGCTTGTCCCGGCTGATGCCTTCGTCCTGAAGCCTGGAGTGGATGTGCAGCAGGTAACTCGGGGTGATGTGCAGCACCGTGGTCTGGAAATCCTGCATGACCTGGAGTTGGCGTTTGGTGTTGCCGCCCCCGATGGGAATGATGGTCATACCGACACGTTCGGCCCCATAGTGCAAGCCTAACCCTCCGGTGAACAGCCCATAGGTCATCATATTCTGGAAGATGTCGGTGGCCGAGGCACCGGTCGCCACGATACTCCGTGCGAGCAGGTCCGTCCAGGCGTCGATGTCGTCGCGGGCGAAGTAGATGACAGTCGGGATACCGGTCGTGCCGGAAGAGGAGTGAATCCGCACAACGTCACTCATGTCCACAGCCAGATGCGCCTTGGGGAAGCTGCGTCGCAGATCGTCCTTGGTCGTAAAAGGCAGGCGTTTGAGGTCCTCGATCCCCTTGATGTCCTCCGGTTTGTCGATCCCGGCGTCACCGAACTTCTTGCGGTACAGCGGTGTCTTCAGCGCCCAGCCCAGTGTTTCGCGCAGGCGGTCTATCTGGATCCTCTCAAGCGAAGGCCGATCCAGAGTCTCAATCTCTTTGTTCCAAAAAGGTACGTCCATCTATCGACTCACATGTAAAATCACCAATGTCGAGAGGAGTGGGAGGCGACGTCTGCGCCGCCGGAGCACAGCCGGTCAGAGCCCCTCGATCTCTTGGGCTGTGACAATGGAGATGCTATGCTTGGCCAGGATCTTCTGAGCCAAGTCGGGGTTTTCAAAGCGGAAAACCAACAGCGCTTTGTCGCTGTGTTTCTCGACGAACCCATACATGTACTCGACGTTCACTTCGTTCTCGGCAAACACCTTCAGTATGGCGGCCAGTCCGCCCGGGCGATCGCCCACCTCGACCGCCACGACGTCGGTGAAATTCGCCGTGAAACCGTTGTCCCGCAGAACCTTAACCGCTTCGTCTGATTTATCGACAACGATACGCAAGACGCCAAAGCTTTCCGTCTCGGCCACCGTCAAAGCACGAATGTTGATGTCATTGCTACCGAGCAGGGAGCAAACTTCATAAAGGCGACCTTTGCGGTTCTCCAGGAACACCGATATCTGCGTGATCTTCATTTCTCGACCCTTACAACGTTCGCTTGTCTACGATTCTCTTCGACTTGCCCATGCTCCGCTCAATGGTCTTGGGCTCGACGAGCGTGACTTTGACGCCGACCGACAGCACCGCCTGTATCTCCCTGCGAATCTTCTCGCGCAGTTCGTTGAGCTGCTTGATCTCATCGGAGAAGAATCTCGGCTCGACTTCGACCAGCACCTCGACCTGATCGAGCTTGTGGGCTTCGCGGTCCACCACGATCTGATAGTGGGGCTGCGTCCCTTCGATGCCCACGAGCACGTGCTCGATCTGAGAAGGAAAGACATTGATGCCGCGAACGACGATCATGTCATCGGTCCGACCCTTGATCTTACTGATGCGCGGGCTGGTCCGCCCGCACTGGCACACGTCATAATTGATGCTGACGATGTCGCGCGTGCGGTAGCGGATCAGCGGAATTCCCTGCTTCGTGAGCGTGGTGATGACCAATTCACCGTCCTGGCCGGGTTCGACCTCGTCACCCGTTTGCGGATCGATGATCTCGGGGAAGAAGACGTCGCTGAAGATGTGGAGCCCGTCTTTGTGCGGACACTCCTGGGCGACGCCGGGGCCAATGATTTCGGACAGGCCGTAGACATCGGTCGCCAGCATGTTCCAGGCGTCCTCGATTTCCTGCCGCATCGAGTTGCTCCAGGGCTCGGCGCCGAAGATCCCGATCTTCCAGTTCCCCTGGCGGGGATCGATCCCCAGTTCTTTGGCCTCTTCGGCCATATACAGCGCATAACTCGGGGTGCAGCCGATGATCCGGGGCTTGAAGTCCTGCATGATCTTGAGCTGTCGCGCGGTCTGGCCCGACGACGTGGGAATGACCCGCAGTCCCATCTCGATGGCGCCGTAGTGGAATCCGAGACCGCCGGTGAACAGGCCGTAGCCATAGGCAATCTGGATTGTGTCGCCCGGTTCGGCGCCGGCACAGCACAGCGTCCGCGCCATCACGTCGCCCCACAGCGCCAGATCCTCGCGCGTGTATCCCACGAGGGTGGGATTGCCTGTCGTTCCACTCGAAACGTGGATTTCATTGATCTGATCTTGCGGAGCCGAGAACAACCCATAGGGATAGTTGTCTCGCATGTCCTCCTTGGTCGTGAAGGGAAGCCGCTTGATATCATCGATCGAGCTGATGCTGTCGGGATCGACGCCGGCCGCCTTCAACTTCTCTTGATAGACGGGGCAGTTGTGGTAGATGTAGGGGATGAGTTTCTTCAGGTACTCGGACTGGAGAGTCCTCAGTTCGGCGCGACTGGCGCACTCGACGTCTTCTTTCCAGATCATGATCGACCTATGTCCCTTCCCGTTCGGAATATCTTCTTGTTCTCTGCGACGACGCTCTTCTTGAAGACCGTCTCGATCGCCTTCATCCAACAGTCCTCGGCAATGGACAAGTGCGTCGAGAGGACACCCACGAGGCAGGTATTGAGACAGCGCGGATTGTCGACGGCCTCCTCGACCCGATCCAGGAACGCAATCAGGTCGACACCGCCGCGCTTGAGAAAGCTCTTAAGACGCGGGTGCTCATCGGGGTGGAAGCACACGAGGAAGTCGGCGCCGCCGGTGGTAATCAACGGCGAGTAGACTCTCCTGCCGAAACGCAGATGGGATTCCACGGAACCGCCGCGCTGCGCCATGCCGTGCACTTCAGACTTCTTGATATGATAACCGGCATAAAGGGCGGCCCAGCCGCAGATTTCCGAGGCCTTTAGAACGCCCTGCCCTCCGATTCCGCCGAACGTGATGCTGTGTACGTTGTTGTCCATCAGGTTCCTACAGGTCTAGCGCTTGAGTAGACGGCACGGCCGGCGCGAAATAATGACCGACAGCGCATCCTCATTGATTCGTTTCTTCAGAAGCGCGGTGTACTCCTTGACATTCATCGGGTCGACCACGTCCACGTTGTCGGCGCCGCAGGCTCGGCAAAGGTCTTCAAGAATCAGCTTCTTGGTAGGCTCGTTGCGAATCGTCAGCCCCGTCGCCGGATGTTGCTGGCCACCGGTCATGGCGGTCGTGGAGTTGTCGAGAATAATGATCACGCCCTTGGCCTTGTTGTAGACGGCGTTGATCAACCCGGTGACGCCCGAGTGAACGAACGTCGAATCCCCAACGACGCCCACGATCTTCTTCTTCGGGGCTCCCTTGCGCCATCCTTCGTGGAAGGTCACGCCGGCCCCCATACAGAGACAGGAATGCAGCGCCGAGGTGGGAGGCAGGCAAGCCAACGTGTAGCAGCCGATATCCCCGGCCACAAAGGCATCCATCTTCTTCAAGGCGGCAAACGAAGCCCAATGGGCACACCCCGCACAAAGCCGAGGCTTGCGTTTGACCGTTTTCTTCTCTCGTTTGACCCGGCCGGCCACGATCTCAGGCATCAATTCAGGATTCAGTTCGCCAATCCGGAACGACGGATCCTTGGCCGTTAACTTGATGCCCAGCGTCTTGAGATGCTCCTCGAGGAACGGGTCGAGCTCTTCCACTACGAACAGCTTCTTGACCGTCTTGGCGAAGGCCCTGATCTTGTCGTCGCAAAACGGATAGCTCATGCCCAGCTTGAGGTAGGACGCATCGGGATAAACGTCTTTGAGATACTGATATGTAACGCTCGACGTAATGAAGCCGAGCTTGCCGTCCCCCGGTTCAATGCGATTGAGCCGCGTCCGCTCGGCCAGGGCGGCCAGCTTCTTGAGGCGCTTCTCGATGAAAATATGCCGCTGGTAGGCGTGCCCCGGAACCATTACATACTTGGCAATGTTGCGCTCGAAGGCGGCCCGCTTGGGCACTTCGCGCTTCTGCAAGGTCACGTCTTCCTTGGTATGCGAGACGCGCGTGGTCATGCGCACCATCACCGGCGTGTCGAAACGCTCGCTGATCTTGAATGCCTCTTTGATGTACTCCTTGGCCTCGGCGGGACTCGACGGTTCCAGCAACGGCATCTTCGAGTACAGCGCGACCCACCGCGTGTCCTGCTCGTTCTGGGAAGAGTGCATGCCCGGATCGTCGGCCACGACGATGACGAAGCCGGCGTTGACGCCCGTATAGGAGGACGTCATCAGCGGGTCCATCGCCACGTTGAGCCCGACGTGCTTACAGGCGAACAGGCTGCGGACCCCGGAGACCGCCGCACCGAGAGCCACCTCGTAGGCCACCTTCTCGTTCACCGACCATTGCGCATCGATCTCTTTGAACTGCGCGAGTGTCTCCAGGATTTCGGTCGACGGCGTGCCGGGATAAGCACAGGCGACGCCCAGACCCGCCTCATATGCCCCATACGCCAACGCTTCGTTGCCCGAAAGCAACGCTCTTGGTAATTTCGTTTTCTTTGCCATATACCCCAGATTATAGTGGAATGTGTGTCCGAATCAACAAAAAAGAGGGATCCGAAGCCGGATCCCCCCTGTTTTCAGATTCTGACCGCAGTGACACACGTCTAGAAAGTGTACTCCAGATTGAACCGCAGGAACAGCGCCTCGTCGTCGTTGCTCGAGGCGTAGTAACTGCCCGGGAAGAAATACTCTCCCAACAGGTGTCCCTTGATGTGCTTGTTGAAATTGTACTTGGCCCAGCAGGTGATCAGTTGACCGCGGAAGCGGCCGTCGTAATTCAGGACACCGCTCCAGGACCGGCCATCCTCGTCGGCCCACAGCGCGTGGTAATCCGTTTTGATTTCCCACTGTTTGTGCGGCTTGAACTTGTGGCCCACGTTGAGACGAATCAGGTTCGTGCTTTCGGCAATCATCGTCTCGTGCGTGTACGTATAGATGTAGAGTTCGCTCCAGCGCGGCCACTCGGCCCAGAGCAGATCGAACTGCTCATTGTCGTTGCTGCTCGCATCGTCCCCGGAAGCGTACTCGCCACCGATATGCACGCTATTCTGAAGTTCGTCGTTGAAGAGGTACTCCAGATTGGCCAGCCCGCCGTAGGCTTCCAGGTCCTGCATGGCCCCCGCGAGAGGATCGGTCGGACGGCTCTGCTTTTCACCCGTCTGGAAGGCACCTTCGACCCGGTACTTCCAGTGCTCCGTCGGTGTCCCGGAAACGGCCCCACCGAAGGTGAAGATCTCGGCTTTTCGACTCCAGTTGGCCTGGGTACCCGGTGAAAGGTTGTCGACCTGGGGATCGATGGGATTGTCATTCTTGTACATGAAGAAGGCTTCGAGTTGCGTCTTCTCAATCGACTTGTTCGTCAGATAGAGAATCAAGCCACGCTCGTCCTGCTCTGTCAACGCCCGGTCTTCATCACTGATGGGCTGGAGCCATCGATCGGACTCGGCGGCGTTGTCGACGTAGATCATATCCAGCTTGGTGTTGCTCTCCTCCCAGTCGTAGGTGAAACGCGCCGCATCCATGAAGATGGTCCGCGAGCCATCGAGAGGCGTCCCGTCGAGTACAAGCCAGCCCACACCAAGAATGACGTCCTGCCGTCCGACCTTTCCCGTCAGAGGCAGACCGAACATATTGCGCCACACGACATTGAAGTGATCGAAGAGCGCCTCGTCCAAATCGGTATCCTGGGGCTTGCGCGGCGGATCGTCCCACGTCCGGAACTCCCACGTCAGACGCGTATTGAAATCCACGTCCTCACCGAGACCCCATTTGGTCCACCACCGGGTGCGATAGCGCTGATAATCAAACCGACTATTCCGGTTGTGGTGATTCAGCGTGTCAATATTCTCGCCGTAGACCGTTCGGAAGCGATGATCGAGCCCCATCTCGAGCCCCGGCATGGGATTGTGGAGCGTATCGTAGAATTGCGACCAGGCACCGCCGTCAGCACTCCCTGAATCCTCGGCCCCGAGAACATTGCCCCCCACAACGACCAGGGACAGCCCACTGAAAATCACTAGGGCCACTCTTCGATGGTTCATTTGTATCTCCCTTCAACCAACACGATAACAGCCTTCCTCCACACCCCCACATCTGGGGCAGAGAGGACGAATTCGCATCATTCGAAACAGCGATCCAGGTGCTCCTTGGGCGGCGCCTTGGTCAGGCACGCGACCACGATCGCTACTAGAATTGAGATGGGCAAGGCGACGACAATGGGATCGACCACCGGCCAGTTGGGATGGTCGGCCAGAATGCTGGACTTGCCGTCTGTGATCTTCTGAACCAGCCCGATGGCCTGGGCCTCCTTGGCTTTGACAAACAGAAGCCAGAAGGACGTGACGACAAAGCCCGTCACCATGGAAGCGATGGCGGCCGGCCGTGTCATCCGCTTCCAGAACAGTCCTCCCACAAAGGCCGGCAGAAAAGCCGAAGCACAAAGGCCGAAGAAGATCGCGGTTGCGCGGGCGATGATGTAGCCGCCGCGGGCGTAGTAGCTCCACAGCATCGCGATGAAGATACCCAGCAGCACGCCGGCACGATTGATGCCGAGGCTACGACCGTGTCTGCCCGTCACCTGCTCGTAGACATCCCGTCCAATGCTCGTTCCCACCGTATGGAACTGACTCGACAAGGTGCTCATGGCCGCGGCCAACAGGGTCAGCAGGAAAAGCAGGCCAAACCATTTCGGCATGGCCGACGTAAGATAGGTGGGAATGATCTGGTCGGGATTGCCCCCGGCGTAGACAACGGAAATGCTCCGGCCCGTCACCAAGCCGGCGGCGCGAGCCGAGGCGTCCAGATCGCCCTCGAAAAGCTTCACCGGAGCCATCTTGCCCTCGACATCCTGCCACGTTCCTGCCTCGTTCTTGGCCATCAACTGCAAAACGACCAGCCCTTTTTCCTCGTCCAGGGTCTTGGCCACGCGCCCCGTCATGGGCGGTCCGAATTTGGCGAAATAGGCATTTGACAGGCTGCCGACCGTGAAGGCCACTCCCGTCATGATCAGGATGAAGAGACCGCCGATAGACACCGCACGGTTCAGTTCGCGCCGACTCTTCACCGTCATGAAACGCACGACCAACTGGGGCTGGGCCAGCACACCGATCCCGACGCCCAGCGTGATGGTCGAGATCACGATCCACCAGAGATCGTATTTCGCGTCGCCAAACCCGAACGCCGGCATCGCCGTCCAGCCACGATGCCCGATCGCCTGGAGCTTGCCGGGAACCAAGGGGGCCAAGTCGCTCAGTGCCTGGTGGCCTTCGCGCAAGCCACCGAGTTTGGAGTACGTGAACAGCAGCAAGATCAGCATGCCCACGAACATGATGGAGCCCTGTAGCGCATCGCTGTACATCACGCCCTTGAGCCCTCCCATCACGACGTAAGCCGCGATGATAATACTGAAGACCAGCAGGGCCACGTTGTAATCAATCCCGAACTGAGTCGAAATGAACTCGCAGCCTCCGATGAGAACCGCCGCGGCATACAGAGGGATGAACAGAAAGATCACCAGACCGGCAAACACCTGAATGAACTTGCTCCCGTAACGTCGCGCCAACAACTCCGGGAAGGTGTGGGCGTCGAGCCGGTGCCCCATCCGTCGTGCCGGAGGGCCCAGGAAGACAAAGGCAATGAAGATGCCCACGAAGATGTTGCAGAAGGTCAGCCAAAGCACGCTCATCCCGAACAACCCAGCAACGCCACCGAATCCTACGATCGCGCTGGTCGAGATGAACGTTGCGCCGTAACTCATCGCCATCACAAAGGGGTGAATCTTGCGTCCGGCGATAAGATAGTCCGTGGCCGTCTTCGTCCGGGCATAGCCTAGCCAGCCCAGAAAAACAACCAGGAGCAAATACAGCAGAACAACCAGGATCTCAGCCAGCCCAACTGCCTGTGCCAACATTTTGCGGTCCTCCAAGCAAGAGTCTGCAAAGCTCGGGCCTCAGTTTTCTTCTACCGACCATTCGACGGAGAGTCGACCGGCACCATCACAACGCTGCTACAGCAAGCTTTCATCAGACGTGAGAACTCAGTTCTCGATTCCCGTTGTCTGACAACCACCGTGCGAAGTGGCAGAACAGAGAATGAGAAAGAAAAGAAAGGCAGGAAAGCAGGCCAGGTCAAACAGACCCGCGGCCCCTCCTGTATTCTTCTCCCCTCAGCATCCGGCGCACTACCGAATTGTTGCTTGACCCATCCACGGCGGGAGCTTTGACGCCATCAAAGATCCTCCTCGACGTGTTTCTCCTCCTGCGCCCAGCGAACGTCCTCCTCGTGGACCTGTTCCTGGCCGCGATTCCAATTGACCAAGCCGTACGCGACACACAACAGGGAACTTGCCACACACAGCAGGTAGGCCAAGAAAACGTACTTGTCCTCAATCCCAAACATGCTCAACGCTCCCGACATTCTACGCTTGGCTTTGTTCGACGCGAATCGTCATCTGGCATTCGTTACACCTTCTGCTATTCTAATCGGGCACTAACGGTCCATAACAGTACAAAAATCACAAATTTTTCAGGACGATATCATAAAATCTAATCCACACACCCGGACTCGCCTCCTCTGAACCCGGGCCCAGAGACCCGTTCGTGTGACTCTACGACCGGATGGTCCCTTTCTGCAAGCTGTTGTATAAAGATAGTTTAACATGAGCACGCCCCGGCTCTCAGGCCGACTCCAGGAGGCGTGCCGCGTTGCCGAAGAGCATCTGATCGAGCCGTTTTTCAGGTAGTCCGAGTTCCCTCAGGAGAGCGAGCGTCCGGCCCTGGTCCGTCCAGGGAGAATCGGTCCCGAACAGCAGATATTCCGGCGGGTGCTTCATCAACATCCGCCGGGCCGCGACTGGCCCCACGCCTTCCAGGCCAAAAGAGATCTCCATGAAAATCTCACGGCCCAGGAGAGAGGCTTCGACTTCGTCCCATTGTTGCCACGCACCCAGATGGGTCGTGACCAATCTGAGGTCAGGGAACATCTCCATAAGCTTCAGTACCGTCGGAGGATCCGCCCGTCTCTCGCGCGGAAAGGCGACGTCATAACCGGTGTGCATAACGAGCAGCAGTCCCTGTCGACACACTTCATCGTAGAAGGGCAGCATTCGGTCTTCAGCCGCGTAGAACTCCTGGTAGAACGGATGCAGCTTGATGCCCGTGAAACCTTGAGCCTTGATCTCTCCAATGTGCGCCAGCAGTTCCGGATCGGCCGGGTGAACGGACGGAAACGGTATCAGGCGATCGGATCGAATCGCCTTGCACCACTGGAGAATCGGCTCGAACTGCTTGGCCTTGGTGGCAATGCAACAGACAACGCTCTTGTCAATGCCTACCGTGTCCATGGATCGCAGCAGCGCCGCGACCGTGCCATCGAGATAGGCAACGATGCCCGGCGCCTCGGCCAGAAGCGCGCTCATCGCGCTTGGCGCCAGAGCGTCGGGAAAGGCATGTGTATGAAAATCGATTATCGGTCGTCGCATGTCACCTGGTCAATTTCAGACTTGAGCACCAGCCCGAGTATCGTACCGCCGCGCGTATCTACCATACAATGATTTTTGTTGAAATTGGCGTGGCGGAGTCTCCAAGGGAGGACGTCACGATTGATAAGACCACCGCTTTGAGGTAGGATCCGTCTATGCGGAGCATCGTGCCCCCCGCACTCGCTGGTGGCTCTTGGAGGTCTGACATGCGCGCAATCAAGGAGTTCTTCAGAAACGACCGATTCGCCGCCCACAACGGCATCGAACTAGTGGAAGTCTCGGCGGGATATGCCAAGACGAGAATGCAAATCGAAGACCGTCACCGCAATGGCATCGACGTCGTCCATGGCGGCGCGATTTTCACCCTGGCGGATCTGGCTTTTGCCGCCGCATCCAACTCCCACGGCACCGTCGCGGTCGCGATCAATGCCAGCATCTGGTATGTCAAGGCCGCACTGGAGGGCACCCTCATTGCCGAAGCCAAAGAGGTCTCGCTGAACCCAAAACTGGCCACCTATTCGATTGAAGTCACCAACGACGACGGCCAAATCGTTGCCGCCTTTGAGGGGATGGTCTATCGGAAGAAACAGACAATCACCGAATAGACCTTGCCTGGGCGGCTGTCGCGCCTTGCCGCTGTGACACAAGAACATCCCATAGGGCACTGATGCCCTCGTACCGTAAATACCTATAGGTAAACACCTTGTGCCCTACCCGCTGCTGGATGCCGTAGACAGGTGTCAGGTAAGCATCGGACGCAATTGGCGATCTGGGCGCACGAAAAAAGCCAGTCGTAAGTGACTGGCTTTTCTCGATTTATCGCAATAGCGGGGGGAGGATTCGAACCTCCGACCTCCGGGTTATGGGCCCGACGAGCTACCAGACTGCTCTACCCCGCGATCATCGCGTATTCAACACGCTTCAGTCAAACGTCGTTCTGGAAACACCGACCGAAACGCTATATTCACTCCATTCCAGAGCAACCAAACACTAACACAATTTCTTCGCCCCATCAAGGGGTCAGTTCGAATTATACCAAGCTTTTGCGGATCTTTTCCGCGAAGCCTTCAATCTGGCCCTTCCCATACTGGTAGGCAGGCCACTGCGTGAAGACCCCGTCTCCCATCCGGCGCGGGATAATGTGAAAATGCAGGTGGCTGACCACCTGGTTCGCCGCCCGGCCATTGTTGCACAACACATTGTAGCCATCTGCATCCATGGCCGAAACCACCGCTCCGGCGATCTTTCCCAGACACGCCCCCACCTGGGCCAGGATATCAGGATCGCATTCGTGAACCTTCTCGCAATGTTGTTTCGGAATCACCAGGGTATGGCCATCGCTGACCGGCCCGATGTCGAGAAATGCCAAGACCGCCTCATTCTCGTAGACCTTGGTCACCGGAATCTCACCGGCGACCATCTTGCAGAATACGCAGTCGTCCATGCTTGTTGTCTCGCTTGCCCTGCAGACAGCTATCAACCGCTACTGCTTGCTCTCGTCCTCTTGGTCCGGGTCGGTTGCGGGCGCCTCAGCCCCTGATTCCTCGCTCGCCTCCGGTGCGGCATCCGCCGGCTCGGCCACCGCTTCAGCAACGGCCTCTTCCTCAGGCTCGGCCGCGGGCTCAGCCTGCTTCTTGGCCTTGCCGGAAGTCTTGCCTTTCTTCGCCGCCTTTCTCTTCGTCGAGGGCTTGCGTTCTTTCTTGAGCGGCTCGTCCTCACCCAGAAGCTGGAGCAGCACGACTTCCCCGTTGTCACCCAGCCGCCTCATCGACAGACGGATGATCCGTGTGTAGCCGCCCGGCCGTTCCAGGTAGCGCGGGCCAAGCTCGCTGAAGAGCTTGCCGACGACCGTTCCCTGCTTCTTGGATTGGCCGTCTTCATAGTCCACGATCGCGCGATTGCCCAGCAGGGAAATGGCCCGCCGTCGATGTTCCAGCTTGCCCTTCTTCGCCAAGGTGATCAGCTTTTCGACAAAGGGCTTGATCTCTTTGGCCTTCTCGATCGTGGTCGAGATGGTCTCATGTTCGATCAGCGACTGAGCCAAGTTCCGACGCATCGCAACCCGATGCTCGCTCGTCCTGCCTAACCGTCGTCCTGCAACTCGATGACGCATATGTCAAAATTCCTCTTTGCTAGTGCCCAACCGTTCTTCTGTTTCTCCGCGGAGGCTACTGCGCCGTGTCTTTCATACCGAGCGACAACCCGACATCGGCCAGCTTCCGCTTGATCTCGCGCAACGACGTCTTGCCAAAGCTGCGAATCTTCAACAACTCGGCCTCGGTCAATTGCACCAGTTCACGAACCGTTTCGATCTTTGCCGACTCCAGGCAATTGCTGGCACGGACCGACAGTTCCAGCTCCTGAATCGGCGTGTTGAGCTTGGCTTCCAACTCTTCATCGACCTCGGCCTCCGGTTCCTCCTGCGGGACCTCACCGGTGACCGTCTCCTCGCCCAATTCGAAATACTGGACGAACGGATTGATGTGCTTGCGGAGAATCTTGGCGGCCTCCACCAGCGCCATATCCGGCGCGATGGTCCCGTTGGTCCAGATCTCCAGGATCAGCCGGTCGTAATTCGTTCGCTGCCCGACACGCGTGTTCTCCGTCGTATAGCGTACGCGCGTCACCGGTGAATACACGGCATCCAGATGGATGAGCCCGATTTCCTGATCGAATCGATCGGCGTCGGCGATTCGCTCCGCCACCGGCACATATCCGCGCCCGTTTTCGACCGTCATTTCCAACTCAAACTCGATGTCTTCGGTCAGGGTGGCCAGCACTGTATCTTTGCTGAAGACCTCAATGGCCGGATCGGCGACGATATCCGCGGCTGTGACGACGCCCACTTTGTTCTTGGAGACCTTCATCGTCTTCGGCCCTTCCCCCTGTAGGCGGATCACCAGACTCTTGACGTTGAGCACGATGTCGGTAGCATCTTCCAGCACCCCGGCCATGGACGTAAATTCATGATCCACCCCGTTGATCTTGATCGAGGTCACGGCCGTGCCTTCGAGCGAGGACAGCAATACGCGCCTGAGGCTGTTCCCGACGGTCGTTCCAAAACCACGTTCGAACGGCTCCACGTAGAACCGCCCGTACTTCTCCGTCGAAATAACAGCGTCCTTTTCAACACGAGTCGGCAACTCTAAACCACGCCATGTCACTCGCATATATAGGCCTCCGATCTAAACTTTCATCCGTAAACTGCACAGCATTGAGCGGAACGCTCCCCGTCTCTCGTGCCCGTTCCGCGTTCTTGATCTCCGAGCTTACCTCGAACAGAACTCCACCACCAATTGCTCTTCCACTGGGATCTGAACGTCTTCTCTGACTGGGAAGGCAACAATCGTCGCGGCCGGTTTCTCACGATCCAACTGCAGCCAAGCCTGTGTCGTGAAGTTCGGGTTGCTCTCGAGCTGCTGCTTTACCTGCTTGAGGCTTTTTTCAGAGTCCTTGATCTCGATCTTGTCGCCCACTTTGATCGTGTAGTCGGGGACATCCACCTTGCGTCCGTTGATGCGGATATGCCCGTGGGCAATGAGTTGCCGAGCCCCTTTGCGAGACGGCGCGAAATTCAACTTGTAGACCACGTTGTCCAGCCGGCGTTCCAGGAGTTGGAGCAGATTCTCGCCCGTATTACCCTTGAGGCGCGAGGCTTCATGGAAATAGCGCATAAACTGCTTCTCGTAGACGCCGTAATACCGTTTGATCTTCTGCTTCTCGCGAAGCCGTATCCCATACTCGCTCAACCGCGCCCGGCGCCATCCGTGCATGCCCGGGGCCAGATTGCGCTGGCGCCGCTCGACCTGACACTTGGCGGTCTCACACTTAGCGCCCTTGAGGAAAAGCTTCATCCCTTCGCGGCGGCATTGTTTACACGATGGACCGAGGTAGCGTCCCATATCAATCTATCCCCTTAGTACCCTTGGAGTCTCTAAACTTACACCCGGCGGCGTTTCGGCGGCCGACACCCATTGTGCGGCAGCGGCGTCACATCTTCGATCGAGGCAATGCGCAGGCCCGCCCCCTGGAGCGCGGAAATGGCTGATTCCCGGCCGGAGCCCGGTCCCTTGACCTTGATCTCGACCTCACGCACGCCATTACGCATGGCCGTGCTGGCACATCGTTGGGCTGCCTGCTGTGCCGCAAAAGGGGTGCTCTTGCGCGAACCCTTGAAGCCAACACAACCGGCCGATCCCGAACAGATCGCATCGCCATCCATATCGGTGATCGTAATCAACGTGTTGTTGAACGTCGCCTTGATGTGCACGATCGCCCGAACAACATTCTTCCGAACTTTGCGTTTTCCGCTCTTCGCCATGTCTATCTCTTACCGAATAATTCGCCTGGTCTTGCGATCCTGTACCTAAGCGCGGCGGCCCTTCCAAACCGGCGCGGCCGGCGCTCAAGCAACTAGCGTTTTTCTTTCACACCCTTCTTGCCGGCCACCGTCTTACGCGGTCCCTTGCGCGTCCGGGCATTGCTCTGCGTACACTGGCCGCGCACGGGCAGCCCGCGTCGATGCCGAAGCCCACGGTAGCACGCGATATCCCGCAAGCGGGCGATGTTCTGCGCCACCTGCCGCCGAAGCTGACCTCCCACGATGTAGTTGCGGTCGATGATCTGCGTGATCCGACTCAACTCATCTTCGCTCAGCTTGTTGGCCTTGGTCGCCCCTTCAATCCGAGCCTCTTTGAGGATTAGCTCCGACGTATACTTCCCGATACCGGGAATGTATGTCAGTGAAACCCAGATTGCCTTGTTATCCGGAATATCTATACCCACTATACGCGGCATTTTGACTCCCTATTAGCACCCAATCGCAATTGACGGCCTTTATCCACCTGACTTCAACAGCGTCGCATTTGTTACCCTTGACGCTGTTTGTGACGCGGATTCGAGCAGATCACCCGTACCACGCCCTTGCGGCGGACCACCTTGCAATTCTCACAAATGCGTTTTACCGAGCTTCTCACCTTCATGATCTCTTCCAAGTTTCTCAGCGGCCAGGCACTTTATGCTCCACTTCACCGACGGCCTACCATGTCAATGTCGCAACACAATGCGACCCCGATTCAAGTCGTACGGCGACATCTCCACCGTCACCATATCGCCCGGCAGAATGCGTATGAAGTTCATCCGCATCTTTCCGGACACATGGGCCAACACCTTGTGACCCCCTTCTAACTCGACCCTGAACACAGCGTTCGGCAAGGCTTCCACCACCTTCGCTTGCAGCCGTATCGCGTCTTTCTTCGCCATGAATATCTCTAACTCTATCTAACCAACAAGACGTCCGGTCCGTCCCGCACGTCAGTTTACTCACCCCATCGTCAAAGCCTCGCGGCTCGTAAGCACCTCACATCCCCCAGCAACGATCGCCATCGTATGCTCGAAATGTGCTGAACATTGTCTATCTCTGGTCACCACCGTCCAGCCGTTCCCTAGCACCCGGACACCATGCCTGCCGGCGTTCACCATCGGCTCCACCGCCAGAACCATGCCCTCGGTCAGCATAATGTCGTCCGCCAGCAGTTCGTCGCTTACGAAGTTCGGCACCTTGGGATCTTCATGCATCTGCGTCCCGATACCGTGCCCCACAAACTCTCGAACCACGGAGAAGCCTGCCGCCTCGGCGTACTTCTGCATCTTCCCGGCGACCTGGCTCCAGCGAACGCCCGGTCTGGCCTCGGCGATCGCCACGTTCAGCGTCCCCTCGGTCGTTTCGAGCAGCTTGCGTTTCTCCGCCGAGATGCGCCCGATCGGCACCGTCAGCGCCGAATCGCCGCAATAGCCGTTGAGCCGCACGCCGAAATCGATACTCAATATGTCCCCGTCGGCGAGAACCGTCTCCTTCGAGGGGATCCCGTGGACCACCTCATCGTTGACCGACGCACAAATCGCCCCCGGGAAGGGCCGTCTTGCCTGCGGGCTGCGCACCCCCTTGAAAAGGGCATCCGCTCCCGCCTCGGCCGTCATCCGCAGGGCGATCTCATCCAACTGCGCCGTCGTCACTCCCGCCTTGGCGGACTCCTGCAGTTTTGAAAGAACGCCGGCTACAACAGCCCCTGCCTTGCGCATCAGCGCGATCTCTCTTCGGCTCCGAAGCGTTATAGCCATCTACTTAACTTTGCACTCGTTGTACCGGCTGCCCCTTCCCATCACCATCGGCTCCCTCAACTGCTCAGAGCGTCCAGCTTTTCGAGAAGCTGGGCCGCCACAGTGTCCGCGTCGCCGTTGGCATCTACGTCATGCACGGTACGTTTGGCTTTGTAATAGTCGACCACCGGTTTGGTCTGCTCGTAGTACGTCGCCAGGCGATTCTTCACCACCTCGGCCGTATCATCGGGCCGCTGCACCAGTTCGGCGCCGTCATGATCGCAAACGCCTTCCTGCTTCGGCGGCATATTTTTCACATGGTAGACCGCGCCACACTTCGGGCAACTGCGCCGCCCCGTGATGCGTTCGACCACCACACTATCGTCCACCTGAAGATTGATCACCACGTCGATACCGGACTCCCCGTCGGCCAAGGACCGATCCAACGCCTCGGCCTGATTGACGGTACGAGGAAACCCATCCAGCACATAGCCGGCGGCCGGCGCGGCCTTGACCGCTTTGCTCATCATCTCCACGATCAGATCGTCCGGAACCAGCGTTCCGCTATCCATATAACTCTGCGCCTGCTTGCCCAGATCGGTTCCTTCCGCCCGCTCGCGACGCAAGATGTCGCCGCTGGACAAATGCAGCACGTCGTATTGACTGACAATACGCTTGCAATGCGTGCCCTTACCCGCCCCCGGAGCTCCCAACAACACTACTCTCATGAATACGCTCCCTTTATTCTGCCGGCCGAGCTGAAGCCATCGTAGCTACGCATCAACAGGCTTGCTTCAATCTTCTGGACCAGGTCCAGCGAAACACTGACCACGATCAGCAGCCCCGTCCCCCCGATGAACGTGGTAATGTTCCACGGAATGTCCAAGGCATACGAGAGCACCTGCGGCACCACGGCGATTCCCGCGAGGAAGGCCGCACCGAAGTAGGTGATGCGCGTCATCACCGTTTCCAGGTACTCGGCCGTGCGCCGGCCAGGCCGCAGACCCGGGATGAAACTGCCCGAATCCCGCAGGTTCTTCGCCATCTCCCGGGGCTGAAACTGCACCGTCACCCAGAAATAGGCAAACAGGAAGATCAGTAACATGTAGAGCACGTTGTAGGTGTACGCATCATTGCGCAACGCCCCCAGAATCGTCTGCCACACCATCGACTCCGGAAACGCCCGGGCGATCTGCTCGACGATAATGGGCGGAAACATCATGAAGCTCGAGGCAAAAATGATCGGCATCACGCCACCGTGGTTGACCCGCAAAGGCAGATAGTGCCGCTGGCCACCATACATCCGCCGACCCCGCATCTGCTTGGCCTGCTGAATCGGAATGCGCCGCTGCCCCTGGGTAATCAGAATCGCGCCGGCCACCACGAAGACAAACGCGGCCAGCAGGAACACGATCCGTCCCGGTCCGATGGCGCCGGTCTGAGCCGTAACTCGGAAATCCACTTTTTCAATGAGCGACATCAACGCCCAGGGCATTCTCGAGACGATGCCGGCCATGATGATCAGGCTGATGCCGTTGCCGATACCGTATTCATCGATCTGCTCACCGAGCCACATCAGGAACATCGTTCCGGCCGTCATCCCGATGATACCCATCGCAAAGGCTTGCGCTTGCATGCCCGGGTGGGTGTAGGCCCCCAGCATCCTCATGTACATCAATGCCTGGATCACGCATATCAATACCGTCAGATAGCGCGTATACTCCTGGATCTTCTTATGCCCCGTCTGCCCTTCCTGCCGCAGTTTCTTCAGGGCAGGGATCACCTCGCCCAGCAGCATGAGAATAATCGAGGCCGTAATATACGGCATGATACCCAGCCCGAACAGACTGCTCTGGCTGAGCGTGCCACCGGTAAATATCTGCAAATACTCCGCCGCCCGGCCCAGAGGACTATCCGTATCCCGCGTCTCAACCGCATTCTTGATCCGCTGCTGGTCAAATCCCGGATTCGGAATGTGGAAGCCCACGCGGTAGATAATCAACAGCGCGACCGTAAACAGGATCTTGTTCCGCAAGTCCTTGATGCGAAAGATATTGATTACCGTTCCAATCACTTACCTGTTCTCCGCTTCTCTGCAGGGATGCCTTTGGCCGCTGCTACGCACAGCCATCATCAGGCCTGCTTCCGATCCTTCTTCGCCGCGACACCCACGCGCGTCGCCGTACCCCCACAGCCGACGATCTTCTCTTCGGCGGCCTTGCTAAACTTATGCGCGGCCACTTCCAGCCGCTTCGTCAACTCCCCATCGCCCAGAATCTTCACCCGGCTTTGCACGCCCGGCACTAACCCCGCCTGCGAGAGTTGCTCGACGCCCACTTCGGCGCCATCCTCAAAACGCTCCAACTGCGAAACGTTGACGATCTCGAAGCGCGTGGCAAACTGCTTATTGTTGAACCCGCGTTTCGGCAACCGCCGGAACAAGGGCATCTGCCCGCCCTCGTAGAGCGACAGCCGGGTCGAGCCGGCACGGCTATGGGCCCCCTTGTGGCCCCGGCCACAGGTCTTACCCACTCCCGTGCCGCGGCCTCGGCCAACGCGCTTGCGTGTCTTGTGCTTGCCTACGACAGAAGTTATCTCATGACTCAACATTTAGATCACCCAATAGGTCATCGTTGTCGCTACGAAACGGCGACACCCCGTAACGCTTCAATCGATTCTTTACTGCGAAGCTTCAGCAACCCGTTCAACGTCGCCTTCACCACGTTCTTGGCCGCCGTGCTTCCGTACACCTTCGTCAGGACATCATGAACGCCTGCATACTCGAGCACCGCACGGGCACTCGATCCGGCAATCACGCCCGTACCCGGACTGGCCGGTACCAGCACCACCTTCGTGGCCCGAAACCGCCCAATCACCTGATGCGGGATCGTGCTGCCCACCAACGGAATCGTATGCATGCACTTCTTGGCGTCCTTCATTCCCTTTTCCACCGCCAGCGGCACTTCGCGCGCTTTGCCGTAGCCGGCGCCCACGTTGCCACTGCGGTCACCTACGACCACGAGCGCCGCAAAGCTGAATCGACGCCCACCCTTGACCACTTTCGCGCACCGATAGATCTTAACCACTGTATCTTCCAGCGGCTTCTCTTCGTGCTCTGCTTTTCTAACTGGTTCTGCAGCCAATTTCGTCTCCCAGTTTCCAACAGCCCCACTCAAAAGGCCAGTCCGGCCTTTCGCGCCGCATCGGCCAGAGACTTCACCCGCCCATGGTACTTGTAGCGGTTCCGATCGAAGCAGACACACTTGATCCCGACATCGAGGGCTTTCTTCGCCAGCGCCTCGCCGACGGCTTCCGCCGCCTGGCAATTGCCGGCCCGCCCCACCTGCTCGCGCAGGTCCTTGCCCACCGTACTGGTCGCGACTAACGTCACACCACCGGCATCATCGATGATCTGGGCGTAAATGTGTCTGTTGGACCGGAATACCGACAGGCGCGGCCTCTCGGGCACTCCGATCACCTTCTTACGCACGTGACGCTTGCGTCGCAGCGCTGCCTTTTTATGTCTTTCCGTCTTCATAGCTCTACTAGGCTCCGCCGGAAGCGAACGCCTTGCCTACCTTCCGCTGTACGTGTTCATCAGCATAGCGGATACCTTTGCCTTTGTATGGTTCCGGCGGCCGGACCTTCCGAATGTTCGCAGCGAACTGTCCCAGCTCACATTTGTCCGCGCCGCTCAGCGTGAACTTGGCCGGGATATCATTGCCGCGGGTGGCCGCAACATCAATGCCCACCTTGACGCCCTTCGGGATCGGCAGTTCGACAGGATGGCAGAACCCGATCTGGAGCACCAGCTTGTTGCCCTGCTCCTTCACGCTGTAGCCGGTTCCATACACCTCCATCTTTCGCTCGAACCCTTTGCTAACCCCCGTCACCATGTTGGCGATCAGCGCCCGCATCGTCCCGTGGAGCGCTCTGCTCCGCCGGTCGTCAGGAGCCGGGTTCACGACCTCGAGGTTCGTGCCAGAATCGTCCAGTGCCACCTTGATCTTCGGATGACACTCCATCTCCAGCGTCCCTATGGGCCCCGTGACCTTGACCTTCCGGCCTTTTTGGTCGACCTTCACGCCCTGCGGGATCGCAACCGGTTTTTTCCCAATCCGACTCATTTAGCTTACCGTACAGAGAATCTCGCCGCCGACCTTGTTCTCTCGGCAGCCGCGATCACTGATTACCCCTTTGCTGGTGGATACAATGGCAATCCCCATCCCTCCGAGCACCGTCGGAAGGCTGTCGACGCCGACATATACACGGCGACCGGGTTTGCTGGTTCTCGTTATTTCGCTGATGGCCGAACATCCCGTCTGATCGTACTTCAACGTGATGCGCAAAATGCCTTGCCTGCCATCATCGATACGGTCGTAATCTTCGATATAGCCCTCGCTTTTGAGGACTGCCGCGATGCCTTCGCAGATCTTCGACGCTTTGATCTCTACGCGCGTCTTCTGCACGCGGGCCGCATTGCGAATCCGCGTCAGCATGTCAGCTATTGGGTCACTCCAACTCATAGTCCGTATCCTGCCCGTTCCGGCTCACTCGTCTCAGTCACAACGCCTTACCAACTGGCCTTCTTGACCCCTGGTATCTTGCCTTCATTCGCCAGCGTCCGGAAGCAGACGCGGCAGATTTTGAACTTGCGATAGACCGCCTTGGACCGACCACAGAGCTCGCACCGTGTGTACTGCCTGACCCGGAACTTCTGTTTCTTCTTAACCTTGTTTTCCAACGCTTTGGTTGACATTCACGCGCTCCACACTGCTGTTGCGGCTACCCCTTAGCCGGCCGCGGCCTCTGTTTGTCCTCGGAAAGGCATCCCGAACAGCGCCAACATCTTCCGCGCTTCTTCGTCCGTCCTGGCCGTCGTCACAAACGTTATGTTCATCCCCTGCTGGGCCTCGACCTTCGCCGGGTTGATCTCCGGGAAAACGCTCTGTTCGCCCAGTCCCATCGAGTAGTTCCCCCGGCCGTCGAACCCATTCGGGTTCAGACCGCGGAAGTCACGCACCCGCGGGATCGCCAGACTGATCAGGCGGTCCATGAACTCGAACATGCGCACCCCGCGAAGCGTCACCTTCAGCCCCGTTTCCACTCCCGCGCGAACCTTGAAGTTCGACACGCTCTTGCGGGCTTTGCACACCGACGGTGCCTGGCCGGTAATCAAGGTCAGGTCTTTCTTGGCAAGCTCCAGGAACTTCTTGTCCAAGCACGCCTTGCCAATGCCCATGGAGACCACGATCTTCTCCATTTTCGGGACCGCCATCACGTTCCCGTAGCTGAACTCCTTCGTCAGCTCCGGAACAATCTTCGCTTTGTACAGATCTTTCAAACGTGCCATGTCTTCTGCTCTGCGCTCCCTGCGGGCCGTGCCGTCTGGCCCGACCGGGACAGTAAGGTTTCTATTTCACCTTCTTAACCGTACCGATTTCCGTACCGTCGAGTGCCACGCGTTTCTTGCCGCCGTTGTCGGCAACGCGGTACCGCACCCGGCTGCCTTTGCCCGACTTCGGGTTCACCGGCAACACATTACTGATATGAATCGGCTGTTCCACACTGATGCGTCCGCCCTGCGGGTTGCGCCGCGACGGCCGCACATGCCGCTTGGCGATGTTCTGGCCCTGCACCACCACCGCCTGCTTGTCCGGATATACGTGCAGCACGCGTCCCGTCGCCCCTTTGTGGTCGCCGGCCACGATCTGCACCATGTCACCTCGTTTTACGTGAAAGGCCATAGTCTTGCCTCGTATCCTATTACCAACAGCGCTTGCGCGATTCTCTAAACAACCTCGCTGGCCAGCGAGATGATCTTCATATAGTTCTTCTCGCGCAACTCGCGAGCCACCGCCCCGAAGATTCTCGTCCCGATCGGGTTTCCATCGCCGTCGATCATCACGGCCGCGTTGCTGTCAAAGCGAACGTAACTGCCGTCCGGCCGTCGCACCGGGCTCTTCGTGCGAATGATCACACACTTGTGCACCTTCTTGTCGTCCAACTGGCACGTCGGCAGCGACTTCTTGATCGCCACGCACACCACGTCGCCCACCCGCGCGACCGGACGCGTGTACTTGCCCCGGGATCCCCCGCGACCCAACACCTTGATACACAGCGCCGCCTTGACCCCGGAGTTGTCCGCGACGTCCAACATTGTCTCTTGCTGAATCATGGTCTCTGCACTCGTAAGGGGTTCTAGGCCCCGATTGCCTTCTCGACGACGCGCACCACGCGCCAACTCTTGCTCTTGCTGTAAGGCCGGCACTCGGCAATTTCCACCAAGTCGCCTACCCCGGAGACGTTCAACTCGTCGTGTACCGCCAGTTTCGTCCGCCGACGCACGTACTTGCCGTATTTCGGATGTTTGACCTTGTACTCGATCGTTACCCGAATACTCTTGTCGCCACTGTTACTCGTGACAATACCCGTCAGCGCTTTTGCTTCTTTCTGTGTTTCCATAAACACCACTCTCAGCCACGTGCCAGACCGACTGCCTTGCCTAGGCAGATCGCTCACGTAACAGCGTTTTGACGCGTGCGACGTCGCGACGCGTATTGATGATTGCCTTGGAGTTCTCCAGTTTTTCCGTAACCGACTGGGACCGCAAATCAAAGAGCCGCCTTTCGAGTTCCTCCAGCGTGCTCTGCAATTCCTCGTTTGTCATTTCTCTGTACTGCTTGGCCTTCACCGTTGTGTCCTCTCTCAGACCGCGTGTCGACGCCGCACGAACCGACAACGCACCGGCATCTTGTGGGCGACTCTCAACAGGGCTTCCTTCGCCACGTCCTCTTCCACGCCGCCGATCTCGAAGCAAACCTGCCCCGGTCTGACGCGGGCCACCCAGAATTCCGGCTCACCCTTGCCCTTGCCCATACGCGTTTCGAGGGGCTTCGAACTTACCGGCTTGTGCGGGAATATCCGAATATACACCTTGCCTTCGCGGTGAAGGAAGTGGGTCGCGGCCACACGCCCGGCCTCAATGTTCTTGCCGGTGATCCAGCTCGACTCCAGCACCTGCAACCCGTAATCGCCGAACGCGACGTAGTTGCACCGCATGGCGTTGCCCTTCATCCGCCCGCGCTGGCTCTTACGATGTTTGACTCGTTTCGGCATCAAAGCCATGTCTGACGACCTTTCCTAACTCTTACCACGGCCACGTTCTTGTGCGACCGATCTATCCTTCCGTCGATGTCCCAGCGTCGCCACTCGGCGCCTGCTCGGGAGCAGCAGGAGCGGGCGGCGCAGGTGGCGCAGGCGGTGCCGCTGCGGGCGCCGGCGCCGGTGCCGTCGGGCGTCGGGCGTCTCCACCCGGCCCGTCCTGGCGCGGCCCACCCGTCCGCCGTGGCGGACGGCGCCGTGCCGGCCGGCGTACCGGCTGGATCTCTTCGCCGAACTTGCCTTTGTAGATCCACACCTTCACACCAATCGCCCCGTACGTCGTCCGGGCCGTGGCAATGGCATAGTCCACGTTCGCGTCCAGCGTATGCAGCGGAATACTGCCGAGCTTCTGCGTCTCGCGCCGGGCCATTTCCGAGCCGGCCAAGCGACCCGAGCACATGATCTTGACACCTTTCGCCCCGGCGTTCATCGCCCCTTCGCACTGTTGTTTCATCGTCCGCCGGAACGAGGCCCGCTTGCCCAACTGCTCGGCAATCCCCTGCGCGACCAGCGTGGCGTTCAACTCCGGATCCTTGATCTCGACGACGTTCACCGTCACTTTGCGACCGACCAGACCTTCGAGCTCCTCGCGAACCCGATCCACCTCGCCACCACGCGGCCCGATCACGACACCCGGACGACCGCTGTGCAGCGTCACATTCACCTCATTCCGAGTGCGAATGATCTCCACCTTCGCGACGGCGCCCTTCGGCATCCGCTGGTTGAACCGCTTGTCCACGTACGTGCGGATCCGCTGATCCTCCACCAGGCAATCCCCGTACGTGGCCTTCGGCGCAAACCACGTGCTCTGCCATCCCAGCGTCACACCCGTTCTAAAACCAATTGGCGATGTCTTCTGGCCCATAATCCGCTATCTCAATCTTCGTTTTAGCTTTGCCCGTCTTACGCCTGCGTAACCGTCACATGGATATGGCAGGCTTTCTTGCGTATCGGATGCGCCCGACCGCGATCCTTCGGGATCCAACGCTTGGTCCCAATGCGAACCCCCGCGTCATCGACGCGCGCCTCACAGACGTACAGGCTATCCACGTCGGCCTGCTGCTCATCCGCATCGGCCACCGCCGCCTTGAGCACCTTGTCTACCATTGGCGCCGCTCGTTTGCGCGTGAACTTCAGGATATCCATCGCATCCTGCACACTGCGCCCGACGATCAACTGCGTCACCAACCGCACCTTCCGCGCCGACATCGGGGCGTAACGACACGACGAACGCCAGTCCGCCAGTTCGCTGGCCTCGACGCCCAGCGCTTCGGCCAGCCGTCGCACGTCCTCGCTCTCTGGCAAAGGTTTGAACAACCCCTTCTTCCAGTTCCGGATCGCCGAAGCCGCCGCTTTCTCTTCGAAGCCGCCCCGAGCAATCCGCTCTGCCAGTTCCTCGGTCGTCGCCTGGCGCTGCTCACATACCTCTTTAAGTTTTGTCGCGCTTAGCATACCTTATGTCCCGTACCCGGTGGACCAAAGTCCAACGCACCCGTACGTCCTATTTGATCTTCTTGCTCGAATGGCCCTTGAACGTTCGCGTGGGAGAGAACTCGCCCAGCTTGTGGCCGACCATGTCTTCCGTCACCAACACCTTATGGAACAGCTTGCCGTTGTGAACCATGAAGGTAAAGCCGACGAACTCCGGCACGATGGTGCAGCGCCGCGCCCAGGTCTTGATGGGATTGCGGCTTCCCTCGTTGACCTGCTTGCTCACCTTCGCAAACAGCTTCTCGTCAACAAACGGCCCTTTTTTCAGAGATCTACTCATTTTCGCTCTCTTCTGACACCTCACGGCCGCGACGCAACACGCCCGCCAGGTGATCACCTCTTCGATTACAGGGTCAACTGCCCTTGCCGTACGTTCTTGCGTCGCCGAATAATGCGTTTGTTGCTCGTCTTGCGCGGATTGCGCGTCTTGCCACCCTTGGCGGGCTTGCCCGTCGGGGAACAGGGGTGCCGTCCACCGTTCGACCGGCCTTCGCCACCGCCCATCGGGTGCGCCACCGGGTTCATGGCCTTGCCCCGCACGTGCGGCCGTCGGCCCATGTGCCGCTTGCGTCCCGCCTTGCCGATGCGCACGTTCTGGTGTTCGGCATTGCTCAGCCGGCCGATGGTCGCCCGGCATTCCTTCCGAACCATTCTCATCTCACCGCTCGGCAGCACCAGCGTGACCCAATCGCCCTCTTTGGCCACGATCCGCGCCCCGTTGCCGGCCCCGCGCACCATCTTGCCGCCCTGGCCCGCGGTCATCTCGACGTTATGCACCTCGAGGCCCGCCGGAATCGCCCCCAACGGCATCGCGTTGCCCGTCTTCGGCTCCACGCGCTCGCCGCTTTCGATCATCTCACCGACCTTGATCCCGGCCGGGCAGAGAATGTAGCGTTTCTCACCATCCTTGTACTCGACCAGCGAGATGAAGCAGCTCCGGTTCGGATCATACTCCACCGTCGCCACCCGGGCGGGCATCCCGTCTTTGTTCCGCTTGAAGTCGATCATCCGATAGATGCGCCGGGCACCACCGCCACGGAACCGCGTCGTCGTCACACCGTGGTGATTGCGACCGCCCCGCTTCTTGATCCGCTTGCACAGCGTCTTCTCGGGACGATTCGTCGTGAGCTCGGAATAGTCATTGACTGAGCTGTTCCGTCGCCCCGCACTTGTTGGTCTGTAAATCCGAACACCCATAAGGATCATCTCTCTGCCACAGTCGTCTTAGAACAAATCGATGTGGTAATCAGGCTCCAGGTAAACGATCGCCTTCTTCCAACTCGAGGTCATGCCAATCGTCCGGCCCCTGCGGCGATGCTTGCCCTTGCGATTGCACGTCCTGACCTTATCCACCTTCACCCCGTAGATGCGCTCCACGGCATTCTTGACCTGTATCTTGTTGGCCTTGCGATTCACCTCGAACGAATACGCCCCCTTCGTGTTGGCGAAGTGCATCCCCTGTTCCGTAATCAAGGGCCGAATTACTACGTTGAAATCATCCATCGCGAAACCAAGCTCTTCAATTCACAAACCAACCCGGCGACACCTGCGGTCGCAACAGGGCCCCGTCAGCTTTCGCTGCCGGCATCTCTATTCAAAAACGCGACCAACGCATCCTTCGTGAACAGCATCCTCTGATGGGTGCAGATATCACCGGCATTGAGGTCTGCCACGGGCAGCACCGCCACCTTCGGCACGTTGCGCGCTGACTTGTAGATGTTCTCGTCGTACTGCGGGATCGCGACGAGGCAACTGCGGTCGATCTTGAGATTCTTCAGGATTCCCGCGAAGTCCTTCGTCTGCGGCTTGTCGAACGCCAAGGCATCGACGACGACGATACTGTTCTTCCGCAGTTTGGCCAGGACCGCCGAGTCGCGGGCCAGGCGCTTCTGCTTCCGCGGCATCCGCTGACTGAAATCACGCGGAACCTTCCCGAAGACCATGCCGCCGCCCACGCGGATACCCGTCCGGCGATTACCAACACGGGCATTACCGGTGCCCTTCTGGCGGTACAGCTTCTTGTCCGACCCGGCCACCATCCCGCGGCTCTTGGTCTGCACGGTGCCCACCCGCTGGTTGGCCTGGTGCATGACGACGGCCTGCTTGAGCAGGGCATAGCGAACCGCGCTGCCCAGGATCGCCTCGTCGACGCTGATCTTGTCAACCTCTTTGCCGCTACGGTTATATACAGTCAATTCAATCATCGCTGCCACACTTCTTCACTTACTGGGGCCGCTTTGCAGTTCGCACGATACAGTACCCACCGGCCGGACCAGGCACCGCTCCCTTGACGATCAACAAGTTCTTTTCCTCGTCAATCCCCACCAAGCTGTGATTCTTCGTGGTAACCCGGCAATGGCCCATATGCCCGGACATCCGTTTGCCCTTCTTCGGCCCGGCGCCCAAACCAGCGTTGCTGGCAAAACTCGAAATCGAGCCCGGGGCCCGGTGCTTGCGTTCCGTACCGTGGGAGGCCGGGAAGCCGCCGAAACCATGGCGCTTCATGACGCCGGCATACCCTTTACCCTTGCTGGTTCCAACGACATCGACGAACTTCGTCTCGGCAAAAACCGACACGGTGATCGAATCGCCCAGCTCGTACTCGGGTTCGGCCCCGTCGGCCAGGCGGTACTCCCGGACGAACCGCTTCGGAGTCGCCTTCGCCTTCGCCGCATGCCCGACCTGTGGTTGTTTCTGCCGCGAGGCTTTGACATCATCATACCCGAGCTGGACGGCGTTGTAGCCGTCACTCTCGGTCGTTTTGACCTGGGTAACCGCACAGGGGCCGGCCTCAATGACGGTCACGGGGATCAAGCGCCCCTTCTCGTCGTAAACCCGCGTCATCCCAACTTTCTTTCCCAGCAACATGGCCATAATCGGACGTTCCTTGCTCTTACGCCTTGATCTTGACAAAAACACCCGCCGGAACCACCAGACGGTTCAATACCTCGGCCGTACGGGCGTTGGCTTCGTGGATGTCGATGAGCCGCTTATGGGTTCGCAACTCGAACTGCTCGCGCGACTTCTTGTCGATATGCGGGCTTCGCAGAACCGTATATCGCTCGATCCGCGTCGGCAGCGGTATTGGGCCGCTGACACGGGCGTTCGTCCGCCGGGCGTGCTCGACGATCTCTCGGGCAGAGGCGTCAAGAGTCCGGTGGTCATACGCCTCCATTCGAATTCGAATTCTCTCTGTTTCAGTAGCCATTGCGATCCTCTGGACCACCCACTTTTCTACACCCGCCCAAAACCCCTCAGGTACGGGCGACAACCATTGACCAACAACTCGCCCTTGCGTAAACCCACAGCCGCCCGGAGCAACGTCTAGTGACTCTGCCCCGATCTATCACCGTTCCGGCTAGCTAAAGGCAGGAAAAGCATGCGGCGTCGTGGTCCTGACCCCTTGATACAGGGAACAAAGGCACAACAACCAGCGTGGCCTTCCTTAAAAGGGCCTGAGGTTATGCGGCCGACTCGCGACCACGGCGGAAGCTGCCATCTGCTACCGCCAGCGACCCCAGAAATAAATAGAACACCTATTGAGCCATCCCTGATGGCATTTCAAGATATGCCACAGCGTAACTACGTATTCGCAAAGTCATCCTGACGATGCTCGCTACAGCTGAAAAACGAAGAAGTTACCACGAACTTGGCATTGCGTCAACAGCCCAACCGCCAAATCGCGAAAAAAAACGAAAAAAACTGCCCGTTGCCCTAGAAGAGGATCGCCTTGGCCACCTGATCCGGGACCCTTTCGTACGTCAGGGGTTCCATCGTGAAGTTTCCCCGGCCTGCGGTCAAGCTGCGAATATCGCTCGAATAGCCGAAGAGCTCCACTAAAGGCACCGTGGCGTCGACGATGCGCATGTTGCCGTGCATCCGACAATCCGTGATCAGGCCCCGCTTCGCCAGCAAATCGGCTTGCACGGCCCCAAACGCCGATTCCGGCACCACCGCCTGAACGCGCATCACCGGCTCGAGCAGCACCGGGCCGGCCTCCTTGATCGCCTTCTCCAGGCCCATGGTCGCCGCCTGCTCGAACGCCAGATCGGATGAGTCGACCGAATGGAACGACCCGCCGATCAGGGTCGCCCGCAGCCCCACGACGGGATACCCGGCCAGCATGCCGCTGCCGCAGGCCTCCCGCACGCCCTGTTCGACAGACGAAATATACTCTTTCGGCACCTTGTCCGGCGTCACGTTGGCTACAAACTCGATGTCCGTCTGGTAGTGGCCATCGTCCGTCAGCAACGGCTCGACCGCCAGAACCACGTGACCGAACTGTCCGTGGCCGCCCGACTGATGGACGAACTTGCCCTCCCCTTCGGCCGCCTGCGTAATCGCCTCTCGGTAGGCCACCCGAGGCTTGCCCACCCGGACATCGACCTTCTTCTCGCGCGTCAGCTTGTGCTGGAGCACCTCGAGATGAAGCTCGCCCATGCCACTGATGACCGTCTGCCCCGTGTCTGGGTCGGTCTTGCAGGTAAAGGTCGGGTCCTCCCGACGCAACGCATCCAGCGCCGCGACCAATTTCGCCCTTTCCGCCGCCGTTCTCGGCTCGATCGACATCGTGATGACGGTTTGCGGAAACGTGATGCTGGGCAGGACGGCCGGCTTCTTGGCATCGCAGATCGTGTCGCCCGTGAGCGTCTGTTTGAGCCCCACGACCGCGACGATATCGCCGGCCTTGGCGGAATCCAGAATCTTGCGCTCGTTGGCGTGCATTTCAAAGACCCGCGTGATGTTCTCACGCTTGTTGCGGTTGGGATTCAGCACCCTCGTGCCCGACTTGAGCGTTCCCTGGTAGATCCGCAAGAAACTGAGATCTCCGTGCGAATCGCTGGTAATCTTGAATGCCAGCGCCACCAGCGAACCGTTCGGATCGCACTTGACGGCGATCTCTTTCGTCTCGTCGCCAGGCTTATGCCCGATAAGATCGGGCTTCTCAATAGGGGAAGGCAGGTAGGCCACGACCGCGTCCAGCAGACGCTGAACCCCGATGTACTTCAGGGCCGAGCCCACCAACACCGGATGAAGCTTGTTCTGGAGGGTTCCCTTGCGAACGGCGCGCCGGATCATCTCGGCCGTCACGGCCTGATCGTCGACAAAGGCCTCCATCAACTCTTCGTCGTACTCAGCCGCCGTCTCGATCATCGTCGCGCGCTGGTGCCTGGCCGACTCGATCAAATCGTCCGGGATGTCCGTTTCCCGGAAGGTCGCCCCCATCTTCTCGGTTTCATAGAACACCGCCTGCATCGAAATCAGATCAACGATGCCTCCGAACGAATCGCCGGCACCGATAGGGATTTCCAGCACGATCGGGCTCGCCAACAGCTTGTCGTGAATGCTCTCGACGCTCATCTCGAAATCGGCGCCGATCTTGTCCATCTTGTTGATGAAGCACAGACACGGCAGATCGTACTTCTGCCCCTGCCGCCAGACCGTCTCGCTCTGGGCCTGCACCCCTTCGCTGCCATCGAAGACCGCCACGGCCCCGTCCAGCACCCGCAACGACCGCTCCACCTCAGCCGTGAAATCGATATGCCCCGGCGTATCAATGAGGTTGATTTCCGCGCTCTTCCACGGGCACTTCGTCGCCGCCGAGGTGATGGTGATTCCCCGTTTCTGCTCCTCCTCCATGAAGTCCATAACCGCGGTGCCTTCGTGGACCTCTCCCATTTTATAGGTCTTTCCCGCGTAGTACAGAATCCGCTCGGTCACCGTCGTCTTGCCGGCATCGATATGGGCCATAATGCCTATGTTTCTGGTATTCGCCAGCTTACCCATGTCTCAGAGCACCCCTGTCGAGCATCTACGGGTCCGACCAATCTATGGACAAAAAAAATGCCACGGCTTCCATTGGGATCCACCGTGGCATAATACGTCGGAGTTTTTACCAGGCGAAGTGGGCAAACGCCTTATTCGCCTCGGCCATACGATGCACGTTCTCGCGCGTGGTCATCGCACCGCCCTGCTTGTTGTAGGCATCCATCAACTCAGCCGCCAGCCGCTGACACATCGGTTTGCCCTTCTTGCCGCGGGCCGACGCCAGAATCCAGCGGAACGCCAGCGACTGCTGCCGCTTCGGCTTGACCTGCATCGGCACCTGATAGCTGGCACCACCGACGCGCTTACTGCGCACTTCCAACAGCGGCTTGACGTGGTTGATCGCCGCTTCAAACACCTCGACCGGCGGAACGTCCTTGATCTTGCCGGAGATGATGTCCATGGCATCATAGAAGATCTGCTGGGCAGTACTCTTCTTGCCATCCCACATCATGCAGTTGACAAACTTCGAAACCAGCTTGCTGCTGAACTTCGGATCTGGTTTCAGTTGGACGCTCGAAGCGGTAAACTTCTTGGCCATAACGTATCCTATGCCTCAAATGCCTGTCAGTGGTCTTCCTGCTATTTTGACTTCTTGGCGCCGTACTTGCTGCGACCCTGCTGGCGTCCGGAAACGCCGGCACAGTCGAGCACGCCGCGCACGATATGGTACCGCACACCGGGCAAGTCGCGAACGCGACCCCCGCGGATCATAACCGTACTGTGCTCCTGGAGGTTATGGTCGACCCCGGGGATATAGGCCGTCACTTCCTTCCCGTTGGTCAGCCTCACACGGGCCACCTTCCGCAGCGCCGAGTTCGGCTTCTTCGGCGTCTGCGTCCTGACGATCAGACAGACCCCGCGTTTCTGCGGCGAGCCGCTGATATCGGAGACGCGCTTTCGCCCTTTGGACTTCGCTCTTGGCTTTCGTACTAACTGATTAATCGTCGGCATAACCCATCTCGATTCAAAACCGTTCTTGCTCAATCAATGCCAAGGATTTCCTTGACCCGGGATTCGGCCTTCGCCTCGGCTTCCTGCTCTTCCCGAACACCGGCCAGTTCCTTCGGCACGGGCGCTTCGACCAGATGTTTCACTTTCATTTCCAAATGCGGCTTGAAGGCCGTCCCAGCCGGGATGAGATGGCCCAGAATCACGTTCTCTTTCAAACCGTGCAATTCGTCAACTTTACCAGCCAGCGCCGCCTCCGTCAACACTTTTGTTGTTTCCTGGAAGCTCGCGGCCGCAATGAAGCTGTCCGACCACAGCGAGGCCTTGGTGATACCCAGCAGCAGGGTGTTGGCCGTCGCAGGCCTCGGCTTGCGGCCCTTGGCCGGGGCACCGCCCAGCAGATCCACCTTCTCGTTCAGCTTGGCCAGCTCCTTCTTATCGATGATCTGGCCCACCTCCGCGTCGCCCACGTCGCCCTTGTCGCTAATCTTGAGACTGCCGCTGAGCCGCTCGTTTTCCTTGCGGAAGACGAATTTGTCCGTCACCTCGCCAGGCAGGAAGCCGCTGTCGCCCACCGACTCGATTTCGACTTTCCGCATCATCTGGGAGATGATGATTTCCATGTGCTTGTCGTTGATATTGACGTTCTGCGAACGATACACGTTCTGGATTTCGCCGATCAGGTACCGTTGCAGGGCTTCTTCACCCTTGATCCGCAGAATATCGTGCGGCACGAGCGGACCATCGGTCAGGGCATCGCCGGCCTCGACCATATCGCCGGTATGGACGTTGAGGTGCCGGTCGCGCGGGACGTGGTGCTCCTTCTCCATCCCGCTCTCGCTGCGGATGATAATGGTCATTTTGCCCTTGCGCTTGTCGCTACGCAGCTCGACGCGACCGCTGATTTCGGCCATAGCGGCCGGATCTTTGGGCTTACGGGCCTCGAACACTTCCGTGACACGGGGCAGACCACCGGTGATGTCCTGCGTTCCGCCCGTCGCGCGCGGCTGGTGGGCCAGCAACTGACCGGCCTGCACCTGCTGACCCTCAACGACCTCAATCCGGGCCCCGGCCGGCAAATAGTGCACATCCAGGATCTTGCCGGAATCGTCCTCAATGATGATCTGCGGGTGCTTGTCGCCCTTATGCTCGATGACGACCGGACGCTCCTGAACCTTGACGTCGGCCTCGGATGATTTGAGTTTGGAGCCCCGGACCCTCATTTCCTCCGTTTGGACCGTTTCGCCTTCGATGATATCCACGAAGCGAATCAGGCCCGCCACCTCGGCCAGAATCGGCGTTCGGTGCGGGTCCCACTGGAACAGCGTCGAGCCGGCCTTAACTTTCTGGCCATCCTCGACGAGAATGATGCCGCCGTAAGGGACCTTGAACCGGTCGAGTTCGCGTTCCTTCTGATCCAGAAGGGTGATTTCGCCATTACGCTTCAGGGCCACGACGATCTCCGTCCCGTCGTCGCGCTTGAGCGAAACCGCTTTGATATCTCGATACTGGACCGTTCCGGCATGGGTGGCCTTCTGCTCCCTTTCGAGAATCGCACGCGAGGCCACACCACCGGTGTGGAAGGTCCGCAGGGTAAGCTGCGTGCCCGGCTCGCCGATCGACTGAGCCGCGACGATACCCACGGCCGCCCCTTCCTCGACCAACTGGCCCGTGCTCATGTCCCAACCATGGCATTTCGCGCAAATCCCGAAGGGGCTGTCACAGGTCAGCGGGCTCCGGACGCGAATGGCGTCGAGCCCCAGTGCCTCGATCTTGCCCGCGATTTCCGGCGTAATCACTTCGTTCTCGCGGACAATCATCTCGTCCGTAATCGGGTTACGGATGTTATCGCGGGCCGTTCTGCCAATGACCAGTTGGGCCAGCGGCACGTCGACTTGATCGCCGCGGCTGACCGTGCTCTTGGTGATCCCCTGGAGGGTCTGGCAGTCGCGCTCGATGATGATGACGTTCTGGGCCACGTCGATCAGCTTACGCGTCAGATAGCCCGAGTTGGCGGTCTTCAACGCCGTGTCGGCCAAACCTTTACGAGCCCCGTGGGTGGAACTGAAGTATTCCAGAACCGTCAGGCCCTCGCGGAAGTTCGACTTAATCGGCGTCTCGATAATCTCGCCACTGGGTTTGGCCATCAGTGCTCGCATGCCGGCCAACTGCTGAATCTGGTCGATACTGCCTCGAGCACCCGAGTCCGACATCAGGTAGATCGGGTTCAGATACGGCGTCCCGTCCGGCTTGGTGTCCTCCCGCAGACCGCGGATCATCTCGTTCGTCACCGCCACACGGGCATTGGTCCACGCGTCAATCACCTGGTTGTACCGCTCACGCTCAGTCAGCACGCCGTCCGTGTAGTTGCGCCGGATCTTGCTGACGCGCTTCTCAGTATCCGTGATGATCTCCGCCTTCTTGGGCGGGATCTTCATGTCGGTCAACCCAAAGCTCAGACCCGCCAACGTGGCGTGCCGGAAACCGACGTCCTTGATTTTGTCCAGAAGCCCCACCGTCTCAGCATTGCCTTCGAACTCGAAGCAGTCACTGATGACCTGGCTGAGCTTCTTCTGAGACATCGTCAGATTGTAGAAAGGCATGCCTGCGGCCAGGATGTCGTTGAAGATGCAGCGTCCAACGGTCGTCTCAATCACCCGCGGCTTGACCACTTCCTCGCCGTCAACCGTCTCCAGATCGAAGCGATGCAGACCTCGATTGTCCCGCACCATCTTGCGACGGATCCGAACGCGGATCTTGTCATGCAGCCCGATCTTGCCCATCTCATAGGCCATCATGGCCTCGAAGACGTCGCGGAACAGCGGCATCTCCGCCGGGTCGATTTTCGGCATACTGCCCGGTTTCAACTCATCCAACGTCACGGTCAGATAGTAGTTGCCCATGACCATGTCCTGGGACGGTCCCACCATAGGCGAGCCGTTGGCGGGCGAGAAGATGTTGCCCGTCGTCATCATCAGCAGGTGCACTTCGGCCTGCGCCTCGACGCTCAGCGGCAGGTGGACCGCCATTTGGTCGCCGTCGAAGTCAGCGTTGAAGCCCTTGCACGCCAGCGGGTGCAACATGATGGCGTTGCCCTCGACGAGCACCGGCTCGAAGGCCTGAATGCCCATGCGGTGCAGCGTCGGAGCACGGTTCAGCAACACCGGATGCTGGTGAATCACCTCTTCGAGAATATCCCAGACCTGATCGTCCCGCCGTTCGATCATGCGCTTGGCGCTCTTGATCGTGTCGGCGAACCCATGCTGTTTGAGTTTGCGAATGATGAAGGGCTGGTACAGTTCCAGGGCGATCTTCTTCGGAAGTCCACACTGGTACAGCTTGAGGCTGGGCCCGACGACAATCACCGAACGAGCCGAATAGTCCACGCGCTTGCCCAGCAGGTTCTCGCGGAAGCGGCCCTGCTTGCCCTTAATCATATCCGTCAGCGACTTCAGCGGCCGGTTGTTGCTGCCGAGCACGGGGCGACGGCAGCGACCGTTATCCAGCAGCGAGTCAACCGCCTGCTGCAGCATTCGCTTCTCGTTGCGAATGATCACCTCGGGCGCGTTGAGATCGATGAGCTTCTTCAGTCGGTTGTTGCGGTTGATAATCCGGCGATACAGATCGTTCAAGTCGCTGGTGGCGAAGTTGTCCCGTTCCAGCAGAACCAACGGCCGCAGGTCCGGCGGGATCACCGGAATGGCTTCCAGCACCATCCATTCGGCCTTGTTCGTGCTGTTCTTGATCTCGTTGATCGTCTTGAGGCGCTTCGTCAGGTCCTTGATCTTCTGCTTGCTGTTGGTCTTGGTGATGGCCTCGCGCAGCTCCGCACTGACCGCCTCCAGATCCATGCTCGATAACAGGGCCTGGATGGCTTCGGCCCCCATCGAGGCCTTGAAGGCGTTGCCGTACTTGCTGGCCGCCTCGCGGTATTCCTCTTCGCTGAGCAGTTGCGCCGCCTTGAGCGGAGTCTGTCCCGGATCGGTGACGACGTAGTCCTGGAAATAAACGATCTTCTCGAGGTCCGAACTCTTCGTGCCCAGAATGGTCCCCAAACGATTGGGGATCGACTTGAAGAACCAGATATGAACCACCGGAGCGGCCAGATTGATATGGCCCATGCGCTTGCGCCGGACGCGGCTGTGCGTCACTTTCACACCGCAGCGGTCGCAGATAATCCCTTTGAACTTGGTGCCTTTGTACTTGCCGCACGCGCACTCCCAGTCGCGTTCCGGGCCGAAGATGCGCTCGCAAAACAGGCCGTCTTTCTCCGGACGATAGGTCCGGTAGTTGATCGTCTCCGGCTTGCGCACTTCACCGAATGACCAGCTACGAATGTCATTCGGACTGGCCAGCGAGATCTTGACCGAACCGTAGTCATTAATCCGATCGTAGATATTGCCTAACATCGAACGCCCCTTATAAAGTCACAACCCGGCACTCACACCTACAACGCGGTCCGCCCCAGGCGTTTCTTCTCCAGCTGAATGTTCAAGCCGAGCCCCCGGATCTCGTTACACAACACATCGAACGAGAGCGGGGTCCCCGCTTCCAGCGTATTCTGGCCTTTGACCATCGACTCGTAGATCTTCGTCCGACCTTCCACGTCGTCACTCTTGACCGTGAGCATCTCCTGGAGCGTGTAGGCGGCTCCGTAACCTTCCAGCGCCCACACTTCCATTTCCCCAAACCGCTGCCCACCGGTGCGTGCCTTACCCCCGAGCGGCTGCTGCGTGATGAGGCTGTACGGCCCTGTCGCGCGTGCGTGGATCTTGTCGTCGACGAGGTGATGGAGTTTCAGCATGTAGATGTACCCAATGGTTGCCCTCTGGTCGAACGGTTCGCCCGTCCGTCCGTCGTAGAGCTGCGTTTTCAACGTGTCCGGCACATTGATGAACAGCTCGTCGGGCTCCGGCGCCTCGCCCCCTTCGTCCAGGCTGGTCCGTTTTGACGCCATCACGTCGTTGCACTCTTTCGTCAGCGCCTGGATGTCGTCTTCATCGGCACCGTCGAACACCGGCGTCACCGCATGGAAACCCAGCACCTTGGCCACCAATCCCAAGTGAGTCTCCAGAATCTGCCCGACGTTCATTCGACTCGGCACACCCAGCGGATTGAGCATGATATCGAGCGGCGTGCCGTCTTCCAGGAACGGCATATCCTCTTCCGGCATGATCTTGGCAATCACACCCTTGTTTCCATGTCGGCCGGCCATCTTGTCGCCAATCGACAGCGTTCTCTTGATCGCCACGTAGACCTTGGCCATCTGGAGCACACCGCTGGGCAGCTCATCCCCGTGTTTCAGACGCTCGATGCGCCGATTCTTCTCTTCCTCTTCTTCAGTAATCCGCACCCAGAACTTATCGACGATCTTCTTGACGTCGTCGCGGCTGGCCGCCGGGCGGACCCATTTGATGTCGAAATTCTCGATCTGCTCGAAAATCACTTCGTCGTCGTCGCTGGCGCCGACCTTCTGTCGCGTCGACGGATCGACCACGTTGACCTCGTGCTGGGCGTGAATGGCATCGATCATCTGCCGGAAGATGCCGCATTCCCGGGCCTTGGCCTCGCTCTCCAACTGCTTGACCTCGTCGGCCAATGCTTTCTTCTGGTCGTCCCCGCCGGCGCCGCGCCGCGTGAAGACTTCCGTTTTGATCACGACCCCTTCATAACCGCTGGGCAGCTCCAGCGAGTCGTTCTTGACGTCCTCGCCGGCGCGACCGAAGATCGCGTGCAGCAGCTTCTCTTCGGGCGTCAGTTCCACCTTGCTCTTCGGCACGACCTTGCCCACGAGAATATCGCCGGGGCAGACGCGCGTTCCTTCCAGAACCACGCCGCGCTCATCCAGGTTCCGCAACGCCTTCTCACTGACGTTGGGAATGTCCCGAGTGAACTCTTCTTTGCCCAGGCGCGTCTCACGGACTTCCGTGGTAAACTCATCGATATGGATGCTCGTGAAACTGTCGTCCTTACACAGTCTCTCGCTGACGATGATCGCGTCCTCGAAATTGAACCCGTCAAAGGAGACGAATCCCACGAGCACGTTCTTGCCCAAGGCCAGCACCCCCAGATCGGTGCCGCCGCCGTCGGCGATGACCTGCCCGCCTTTGACCTTCTCGCCCAACTGCACGATGGGCGTCTGGTTCAGACACGTCCGCTCGTTGAGACCGACGAATTTCTCCAGCTTGTACTCGTCGGTATGGTTGATCATGATGTGCGTGGCATCGACGGCAGTCACCGTGCCGCTATGGGCGGCCCGCACGACCATGCTCGAATGCTTGCCCACCACCGCTTCCATACCGGTGCCGACCAGCGGCGCTTCCGTCTTCAGCAACGGCACCGCCTGCCTCTGCATGTTCGACCCCATCAGGGCCCGGTTGGCGTCATCGTGTTCCAGGAACGGAATCAACGACGCCGAGACACCCACGATTTGCTTGGGCGAGACGTCGAGATAATCTACGTCCTCGCGCGAGGTCTGCGCCAGTTCGCCACCCTTGCGGGCCAGCACCGCCTCTGATTCGATCTTCTGCGTTTCGGGATTGGCCGCACTGGGCGGAGCAAACACCATCCGCATCTCTTCGTCGGCCCGCAGGTAATGTACTTCCTCGGTGAGCTTGCCGTTCTTGACTTTGCGATACGGCGACAGCAGGAAGCCATACTCGTCGATCGTGGTGAAGATGGCCAGCGACGAAATCAGACCGATGTTCGTCCCTTCCGGGGTCTCGATCGGACAGATACGCCCGTAGTGGCTGATGTGCACGTCGCGGACTTCAAAGCCGGCCCGGCGCCGGTTCAAACCACCGGGGCCCAACGCCGACAGACGGCGCTCGTGGGTCAACTGGCTCAAGGCGTTGGTCTGATCCACCACCTGGCTCAGTTCGCCCCGGCCGAAGAAATAGTTGATGCTACTGGCGACGCTCTTCGAGTTGATCAGATCCGCCACCCGCGGCGCCTCTTCCGCATCCCGCTTGATGCTCATCCGCTCCTGGGCGGTCCGCCGCAGTTTCAGCAGGCCCTTGCGAATTTCGTCGGCGCCCAATTCGTCGATCGTACGCAGACGCCGGTTGCCCAGGTGGTCGATGTCGTCCACTTCGCCTTCGTTGTTGCGCAGGGCGAGCATGTACTTCATCGTGTTGACGAAATCTTCCGAGCGCAGCGTCATCTCATCTTCGGCCACCGACTGCCCGAACTTGCGGTTCAGGCGGAAACGCCCCACCTTGCCCAGGCGGTAGCGATTGGCGTCGAAGAACTTCTCGGCAAAGAACGTCGCGGCCTTCTCCTGATTCGGCGGGTTCCCCGGCCGCAGCCGCACGTAGAACTTCAGCAACGCCGCTTCATGACTCTCACAGTCGTCTTCCGCCAGCGTGTTCAGGACGATCGCATCTCGCACGTCCGTGATCACTTCGACTTTCTTGATGTCGCTCTGCTGGATTACCGAGACCTTGTCGCTGATCTGGGCCCCCGCCTCCACGAGGATTTCGCCCGTCTCGGTATCCACGATCGGCCCGACCGCCCACATGTCCGAAGACAACTTGCTCGTCGCGACCGTCTTCGTCGGGTAGAACAGCCGGATGATCTGCTCGGTCGTCCCATACTCAGGATTGATGGCGCGCAGGAAAACCGTCGCGGGAATCTTGCTGGACTGGTCGATCTTGACCACGACGATGTCCTTCTGGGTGACCCCGATCTCGATCCAACTGCCCCGCTCCGGAATGATCCGCCCGCCGTGCAGCACGCGGTCGCCTTCCTTGCTCTCGATCAGGAAGTCGACGCCGGGGCTGCGGTGCAACTGATTGACGATCACGCGGACCGCCCCGTTGACGATGAATTCACCGCCGCCGATCATGACGGGCATTTCGCCCAGGTAGATCGCCTGTTCGGTCCGATCCGCTCCTTCCTCACGCCGCAGCCGGCAGTGGATCTTCAGCGGATACGCGTACGTCAACCGCAACTGCCGGCACTCCAGGGGCGTGTAGTGCGGTTTCTCCAGTTCGTAGTACAGATACTCCAAGGTCATTTTCTTATCGTAGCTCTCGATAGGAAAAATCTCCCGGAACAGGCCTTCCAGCCCATGATCCTGCCTTTTCGTAGGCGGCACGTCCTTCTGGAGGAAGCGATCGTAACTGCTCCTCTGAACGGCCACGAGATCCGGAATCTCTACCGCATCCTGGATTTTCCCGAAATTGCGAAATACTCGCGCACCCATCTAAAGGCTCCTACGCTCTAGTCAGACAACCTCGCTCAGGGCCGGGTTACCCCGGCCCGTCACACCCCTGATCCTGCGACCACCCCTGATACCCGTACTAAGCGATTTCCACGACCGCGCCCGCCTCTTCCAGTTGGCTTCTGGCCGCTTCGGCATCTTCCTTGCTCACGCCTTCTTTGACCGGCTTCGGAACGCCGTCCACGAGTTCCTTGGCTTCCTTCAGTCCCAACCCCGTCAGGGCGCGGACTTCCTTGATCACCTGGATCTTCTTGTCGCCGAACTCTTTGAGAATGACGTCGAAACTGGTCTTCTCTTCCGCTTCTTCCGCAGCGCCGCCGCCGGCCGGCATCGGCCCCGCCATCATTACGGCACCACCACCAGCCGGTTCGATTCCGTACTCTTCCTTCAGATAATCCGCCAATTCCTTGGCCTGCATCAGGCTCAGGGCCACGATCTTGTCGCCCAGATCCTTGATCTCACTGCCCCATTCCTTGGCGGCTTTCGTCTCTTGCGTCTCGTTGACTTGTTCCTCTGCCATCGGTACAGACTCCTATACACTAACGCCTGATGGTAGCCGAGACTCCACCGTCCCGTTTAACCCGCAGAGGGGCAACCATACAAGCCGTTCGTAAATCCTGACGATACAATAACTGAAGGGATCGGCCCCGTGGTCTCTCAGGCCGCTTGGCTTTCGTTCTTGTCGATGATGGCTTTGACACAGCCGGCGATGACGCCTGCCGGACCCAACAAGGCCCCTGCAACCCGGCCGCCCGGCGAACACACACAAGCCGCGATCCGGCCCTGGAGTTCAGCCCGCGTCGGCATCTTCGAGAGCTCCGCGGCTCCCTCTTCATCCAGAACTGCCCCGTCCAGAAACGCGCCCCGCAGCGCAACCGGCTTGAGCTTCTTCGCCCAATCGACCATCTCCTTGGCCACGTCGACGACGCTGTCGCCCCCGTAGGCGATCGTGCAAGGCCCGTCGAACAACTCGGCCGCCGGCGCCATCTCCTGGTTGCGCAGCGCCTTGCGGACCAGGGCGTTCCGCGCGACCAGCAGGCGAATGCCCTTGGCCTTCAGCGCTCCGCGCATCACGTTGTTGTCAACACCCCCAACCCCTTTGGTCGTCAGCACCAGGAAATCCCGGATCCCCTCGTCGACGATCCGCTTTTCCAGTTCCGCTTGCAGAAGCTCTTTTACGTACTTGCTCATTTGGTCTCCCGTTATGCCAGGTGCCGAATGTGGCGCATCCGATCTACCAGGTCCTTGCTCAAGCTGATCAGCATCCAGCGTCGCACTGGTTGCCCGTCGACGTCCTTACACCGCCACGGCAACGCCCGGACTCATCGTCGCGGCCACGCACGCCTTCTTGATATACGTCCCCTTGGCGGCCGCCGGCTTGACTTTCTTGATATGCGTCACGAAAGCCTCAATGTTCTCGAGCAGCTTCTGCTTGTCGAAGCTCTGCTTGCCCACGACCACGTGCACGTTTCCGCCGGAATCGTTGCGGTACTCGATCTTGCCCGCGGTGAACTCCGCCACGGCCGTCGGGACGTCGTCGGTCACCGTTCCGTTCTTCGGCGACGGCATCTTCCCCTGTGGACCGAGAATGCGGCCCAGCTTGCCGGCCTTGCCCATCACCCGCGGCGAGGCCACGGCCACATCAAAGTCCATCCAGCCATCGGTGATCTTCTTGATCAGCTCATCGGTGCCGGCCTCGATCGCCCCGGCCGCCTTGGCCGCGTCGATCGCGTCGTCGGGGCAAAAGGCGATGACCCGCTTCTGCTTGCCCACACCATGCGGCAGGGAGAGCGAGCCCCGGACCAATTGGTCGGCCTGTTTCGGATCGATGCCCAACTGCATCACGAATTCCACCGTCTGGTCGAACTTCACGGACGTGAACGACTTGACTTTGTCGATCGCTGCTTCCAGGCTCAGCACGTCTTTGGTGACCTGCTCGCCCTCTTTCTTATATCGTTTGCTTCTAGCCTTCATAGTCAAAGCTGCCCAAACCAGTCTCTGTCAATCTTCAACATCGATTCCCATGCTGCGGGCCGTGCCCATGATGATCTTGTCCGCCTGATCCAAATCGTAGGCGTTCAGATCATTAAACTTCGTCTCGGAAATCTTGCGAACCTGCTCGCGCGTCACGGTCCCCACCTTTTCCTTGTTCGGCACGCCGCTGCCCTTGGCGACCTCCGCGGCCTGTTTCAGCAACACGGCCGCCGGCGGACTCTTGACCTCGAACGAAAAACTCTTGTCGCCATAGACCGAGATCACCACGGGCACCGTTGTCCCGTTCAGATCCCGCGTCCGCTCGTTGAACTGCGAGACGAACTGGCCGATGTTGACTCCGTGCTGGCCCAGCGCCGGTCCGATCGGCGGTGCCGGCGTCGCTTGTCCACCCGGCGCCTGTAACTTGATCTGTACTACAATCTCTTTTGCCATCTCACACCCTTGTGCTATCGCAGGGGGACTTCACAGCACAGCCTACAAAGCCCCAAAAGCCCCTGCTTCAAACCTTCTCGATCTGCCAATACTCGATATCGAGCGGCGTGCTGCGACCGAAGATCGTCACGATCACCTTGACGATCCCGCGCTCCGCGTCAATCGAATCCACGGTCCCTTCAAAGTTCTCGAAGGCCCCTTCGCGAATCTTGATATGATCACCCTTCTGGAACTCCACCTTGATGCTCGGCGCCTCTTCCGGCTTCTCCGCATCAAGCAACATCTTCGCCACGTCCGTGTCACGCATCGGCGTCGGCATCCCTTCGGTCCCGATGAAATCCCCGACGCCCCCGGTCCCTTTGATCATGAACCAGGCCCCTTCGGGCACCCGGCCGTCCTCGGTCGGCTCCATCTCCATGAACACATAGCCCGGGTACAGCTTGCGCTTGTGCACGGTTTGCTTGCCGCCACGGATGCGCTTGATCTGCTCGGTCGGCACCTCGATCCGTCCGACCACCTCCGTCAAGCCCTCCTGCTCGGTCTTGCGCTCGAGCGCTTCCTTGACCTGCATCTCTTTGTTTGCCGCGACTCTTAAGACGTACCAATGCATCCCGACACCTTTGCTTCACCGCCCAACAGTAAGCGATTCGCACCTCGGAGGCTCATCGCCCCATCCTGGACCGTCCGTCACGAGACAGACCGCCCATCGGTAAACCGACCACGGCGGCCACGGCCGCCCCGCTTGTCCGTGGTTTTCCCTCCCTCAGCCCAGAAGCTGCTGGAAAACCAACCGGAAGACCATGTCGGTGGCCCCCAGCAAGATGGCCATCCCCACCAACACCACGATCACCACGATCGTCGAAACAGCCACTTCCTGCCGACTCGACCAGTTGACCTTCTTCAACTCGCCCTCGGCCGCGATCATGAAATCGGCCAGCAGGGCCTTGTTCAGCAACCAATAGACCAGACCGGCGAACACTGCAAAAACCACCACTGGAAGCAGCGTAACAACCCACAGGTTCAGATCCGTGGCGCTCAGCTTCTCATACAGCCGCCAACACCCCATCGCCACAATTGCCGCGATGGTAAAGCCGCTGCACAACCGCGTGTACTTGCCCTGTCCAGGCTTATAGATTTTCGTCAACATGAGCCGCTATCCTGCCAACTATCACCAGACGCGGCCTTCATGCCGCACCCTATTCACATCAGGCCAGGAGGGAATCGAACCCCCAACCTTCGGTTTTGGAGACCGACGCTCTGCCAAATTGAGCTACTGGCCTATGCCTCACAAGAACGCCCAAGCCTCCTACTTCCGCCTGAGCTTATGGACCGTGTGTTTGCGTTCGTGCTTACAGAACTTCTTCAGTTCCAGCTTCGGGGCTCCCTCGGCCACACTGACGTTCGTCCTGTAGTTGCGCTGTTTGCACTCGGTGCATTCCAGCCAGACATTCTCTCTCTTGCTCTTCTTCTTAGCCATGACACGTATTCCACTGAACGGCTCGCCGGCAACCCGGTGACATACCTCCCGGCCCCGGCCTCAGCCGCCGTTTCACAGTCCATTCCCAGCCGCAACGCCGTACCTCCTACGGCCCGGCGTCTTTCCTCACGGCAGGGCTATTCGAGGATCTTCGTTACCACGCCGGCGCCAACGGTCCGGCCACCCTCGCGAATGGCGAATCGCAACCCGTCTTCCATGGCGATCGGTGCGATGATCTCCACATTCATGGTAATGTTGTCGCCCGGCATACACATCTCAGCGCTCTTGCCTTCTTCGCTGAGCAGGCCGTGGATCTGACCGGTCACGTCCGTCGTCCGGAAGTAGAACTGCGGCTTGTAGCCGGCGAAGAACGGCGTGTGGCGTCCGCCTTCCGCCTGCGTCAGCACGTACACCTCAGCGTGGAACTTCGTGTGCGGCGTGATGCTGCCCGGCTTGGCAATAACCTGGCCGCGCTCCAGCTCTTTCTTCTCAACGCCACGCAAAAGGATACCCACATTGTCGCCGGCCTGGCCCTCGTCGAGGGTCTTGTTGAACATCTCCACGCCGGTCACGACCGTCTTGCGGATCTCCTTGGCCATACCGACGACCTCGACCTCTTCGCCGACGCGAACCTGACCACGCTCGATACGCCCGGTACCTACCGTACCACGACCCTTGATGCTGAAAACGTCCTCGACGGGCATCAGGAAGGCCTTGTCCACGTCGCGCTCGGGCAACGGGAAGTAGGCGTCGACGGCCGCCATCAGATCGTCGATACACTTGCAGGCCTCGTCGTCCTTGCCTTCGGACTCCATCGCTGCCAGGGCCGAACCGCTAACGATCGGAATGTCGTCGCCCGGGAAGTCATACTTGCTGAGCAGCTCACGAATCTCCAGCTCGACCAGCTCCAACAGTTCCGGGTCATCCACCTGGTCCACCTTGTTCAGGAAGACCACGATGCTCGGCACGTTCACCTGACGGGCCAGCAGGATGTGCTCGCGCGTCTGAGGCATCGGGCCGTCGCTGGCCGCGACCACCAGGATCGCACCGTCCATCTGAGCGGCGCCGGTGATCATGTTCTTGATGTAGTCGGCGTGGCCCGGACAGTCCACGTGAGCGTAGTGGCGGTTTTCCGTTTCGTACTCGACGTGAGCCGTGTTGATCGTGATGCCACGTTCCTTCTCTTCGGGCGCGTTGTCGATCTCGTCAAACTTCCTGACGTTCCCGGACCCTGCCTTCTGGGCCAAGCGCATGGTGATCGCAGCGGTCAGTGTCGTCTTGCCGTGATCGATATGACCGATCGTCCCGATGTTGATGTGTGGTTTGGTCCGCTCAAACACTGCCTTAGCCATCTTAACATAAACCTCCAATGTGCTTTGTTAGCGGTTATTCGCCCTGTTTGTTGTCCAGATCCTAGGGTAACACGAACATCCAGGCGGCAACCCACGGCCGCCTCTCGTACTTCAATCACAAGCCCGAAGGCTTGGCGTCAATGCATGGAGCTGCTGATGGGACTCGGACCCATGACCTCGTCCTTACCAAGGACGCGCTCTACCAACTGAGCTACAGCAGCGGCAATCCCGCCGGCCCGGCACAATCGCATCGCCAGCCCGGACTTATAACAACAGCAGGGTACCATCGTCGAGGTCAGAAGACACATTCCCCCCACATCGGCTCTCCATCGACGACAAGACCCTGGCCCTGGTTTCACTGATTGCTGATTATAAATCGATGAATATACTGGAGAGGGTCGGCCTGTGCAAACAGAAAAAGGAAAAAAAGGGAAAAAAGCGTGCCCCGAGCCCCTGCTCGCGCGCCGCGGTCCTCGCTTGGCGACCTGCACAAGCCGGTCGACGTGCCGCTAGTTGTTGGCCTTCTCCGCAGGCGCGGCCTTCTGGGCCTTGGCGAATGCCTCCCACTCGACAAGGAGTTGTCGCCACAGGGGTCGCTTTTCCGGCTCCTTGATTTCGATCTGGCGCAGCGTCCCCAAAAGCGCGTTGGGATCCGCTCCGGCTGGTGGTTTCTCCAGAAAGGCGCCGATCGACTTGGCCAGCGGATGCTCGGACCCTAAATCCCTTTTTGACAGATGCGTCGCAATCAGTGCCCCAGCCAGGTCCGGCTGGCCGGCCCCGGATTGCAGGCATGCTTGCAGCAACTGCAAGACCGCCACGCTTCGCTGCTGCTCATCGGCAGCCGTATCGACCACGAGGTTCATGTATTCCGTTGCCCGTGCACTGTCGTTGGCGGCCGCATACAGGCCAAAAAGTTTCACGCGAGCCTCACGGAGCTTCTCCGGCTTGTTCTCACCCCGAGCCTTCTGCTCCAGCAGTGCCAGCCAAGACATCATTTGCTCCGCAGAGAGCCCGTTCGCAGCAGGCATGCCCTCGAACCGGCTCGTCCAACTGCCCATCACATCCGTGTTGGACCGTCGGAAGATCTTCAGCATCGCCTGCCAGGCCGGCCCCGCCTCACTGCCGGCCCCCAGCTTCTTCGACAGCCAATCAAGGTCTTCCTGCCCACCGATCTCGCCGGCCAGATCGACCAGACGCGCGCGGATGGCCGCGCTCGGATCTCGCGAAAAATCGGCACGTAACCCTGCCAGAGCAGCACCTTTATCGATATTGATCAGGCCCTCAACCGCCGCCTGGCGCACCGACTCGACATCATCGCCCAAAGCCGCCTTGAACACCGGCCGGTACAGCGCCTCCGCCTGGGCCCGCACCACACTCTGCTCGGCACACAACACGGCCATCGCGTTGAGCAGCTCGCCGCGCAGTCCGTGGTTCACCGTCGGCCCGATCTGCTCGTACCGCTGGGCCAACGCCATCAGGTACTTCTTGATATCCTGCGGCGTCAAACCATCCTGCTCCAACAACTTGCGCACCACGTCGGCACCGCTGCGCGTCCGTTGTGGATCGTCCTGATTGAGGAACGCCACCGCCAGCTCCAACGTCTCCTTGCGCACCGCATCGGGAACCTTCACCGATGACGTGGGAAGCGAGGCGTAATAACACGCGTTACCCAGCGCGACGAACAGCCCATGCCGAACCTCGGCATCTTCCTCGACCTGCAACTGCGCCAGCAACTGCTTCGTGGAATCGAGCTCCCACATCAGCGTCAGAAGGCCGGCCGTCTTGAGTCGGACGCGTCGATCCCGATGCGAAACAAGACTCAGAACCGCCTTCTCCAGCTCTTGCGAGAGCTTTCCCTTGCTCGTCCCCTTACGCAACTCCTCTATCTTCGCCAAAGCCCACAACTTGACGCTCGGTTCCGGCGCGTTGAGTTGCCGCAAGAGAAACTCGCTCCGACCGTTCTCATCGGGCAGACCGTCATACAGCGTTCCCAGGGTACCCAGGTACTTCTGCTCCCACAAGGTCACGGAAGCCGTTAGCTCGCGGATACGGCTTTCTCGACTAAGCAGCCAGTTCCGCATGATCAGTGGGTTCTTCAGATAGGCTTCCGGTCCCCGCCGGCGCACACCCTCGGCCATGGCCTCCAGTGCATTGGGATCGGCAGGCACGGTGAAGCCGAGCAGTTCCAGGGCCTTCTTGGATTCAGCAGCCACCTCGGCCTCCGCGTTGTTCAGCAGCGCCAGAAGCTTGAAGATGGCCCTATCGTCCGGCTGATACTTCAAAGCCCGGATGGCGTTGAACCGCGCCGTCGAGGCCGCTTGCCCGTTGTCAGCCAGTCGCTCGAGCTGGCCCTGAATCTCGCCGTAGCTGAACATCAAGAGCGCTTGCGCCGCCTGTTCGGCCCGTGAAGGGTCGGTTTCAGTACTGAGAACGCCGATCAGAGGCTCGATGAACTCTTCCTTGTGTGCTACCGGCTTGCGGTCTTCCCGGGCGATGATCAGGGCCTGGCACACCGCCGCTCTGCCTTCCGGGTGTCCCTGATCGCGAAGCACATCGAGCAGTTCCTTGCGGGCTTCGCCGTTGCCGTTGAACAGTAGGAGTGTGGCCGCATCCAGGCGCGTCTGTTCGTCCTTGCCCTCCAGCAGCGTGGTTTTGTAGATCCGAATCTGCTTGTCGACTTCGGCTGGCGGTGTGGCGGGGGCCGACGCAGCCTCTTGGGCCATAACAGGTCCAATCGAACCTATTATCAGTACTGCCAAGAGGATACAGCGTCGTTGAACGTTCATAGTGACAACCTTCAGAGAACCCTACCGATCACATTACCCCTTATAATAGGCCCACTTGCGGCCCTGCGTCAATTAACTAAACGGCATTTTCACGCCGCCACTACAATTTCCGTGCCAAAAAGTCAAAGTGCACCAGGCCGACGGCCACGTCACGGCTTACCCAACCCAACACTCCACGCCCTTACTCTCAAGGCCGCGGGTGAAACTCCTTGTGAATACGTCGCAGACGCTCGTGGTCGACGTGCGTGTAGATTTGCGTCGTCGCCACGTCCGCATGGCCCAGCATTTCCTGCACACTCCTGAGGTCCGCCCCCCCGCTGAGCAGATGCGTCGCGAAACAATGGCGCAAAGTATGAGCGGTGAGGTTCCGGGGCATCCCTGCGCGGATGGCATACTTCTTGACAAACCTCCAAATTTCAATACGCGTTAAAGGCCGTCCGGTTCGCGATAACAGCAGATAAGCCCCGCTCTTGGTACTGAAAAGCCGGGGACGCTCCTCGCGCAGGTAGTCCTGCGTCGCCCGGATCGCCGCGCCACCCACCGGAACAACACGCTCCTTATTTCCTTTCCCTAAACAGCGCAAATACCCTACATCCAAATTAAGATCGGACGTTTTCAGCGAGGCCAGCTCACTGGCCCTCATACCGGTGGCGTACAGAAGCTCAAGGATTGCCTTGTCGCGGAGGTAGAACGGTTCTTCCGGGCGCGGGGCATCGAGTAGCTTTGCCACCTGCTGCTTGTTGCAGACCACCGGCAGCTTCTGCCAGGTCTTGGGCGTCTCCAGCACGTCGGTACCGTCGTCATCGATCAGACCGGTCAGCTTGGCAAACCGCAGGAACATGCGAATGGCCACCAGAGCCCGTTTTGCGGAGTTCTCGCTCTTGCGACGATAGCCCTCTTCGCACAGGTACTTCTGCACGACGGCGGGACTGACCTGCTCGATCCCCCTGATGCGATTGATCTGGCAGAAAACGGCGAAATCTCTGAGGTCGCGCCCATAGGCCAGGATCGTGTTCTGAGACAGCCCTGCCTCCACGACCAGATAATCGAGAAAGTCGATCGCGGTCCTGCCCAACGACAGAGTCCGGAGTTCCTCAGTGATCGACTGCCTCTGTGCCACCGACATTGCAATTACCCATTCTGCCAAAATTATCGAGCCGTCATCTAGCCATATCGGCCCAAAGTGAACCCCACCTTTAGCAGGCCAGAGCAAAGGCCAACCGCCCTTTTTGCGTCGCGTCACCTCCTGGGGCGCGGCCCCACAACTGCGCTTGCACGGACGGGCCACCCCGTATACCATGGCGGGCGACGTGCGAGCATAGAGAAGCCGGATTCTGCCCGCAAACACCGGTAGAAAACAGGAGTCGGATAATGGCAGATCAAGGCCTGACGCGTCGTGGTTTCGTGCAGTATGCCGCTGGCTCAGTGGCCGCTTTGATCGGGTCAGGAGCGATAACGTCTCTCGGTGCGCCGGGCCAGACTCTGCCCCCCGTCCGCACCATCACGCGTGGCCCCAAGCATCACTGGTTCGGCTACTACGACAAGCTCCAGTTCGACCCCACGGGGCGATACGCGCTGGGCATGGAGGTCGACTTCGAACACCGCAGCCCGAAGGCCAACGACGTCATCAAGATCGGCATGGTCGATCTCCACGACGCCGATCGTTGGATCGAACTGGGCGAAAGCTCCTCCTGGGGCTGGCAACAGGGTTGCATGCTCCAATGGCGGCCGGGTTCGGATCGTGAAATCCTCTGGAACGATCGGCAGGGCGAGCACTTCGTCTGCCACATTCTCGACACACGCAGCGGCGCCAAGCGAACCCTGCCCCACCCCATCTACACCGTCAGCCCCGACGGCAAGACGGCGGTGGCAGCCGATTTTCGCCGCATCAACGATATGCGGCCGGGCTATGGCTACGCGGGCCTGCCCGACCCGCACGGCCGGGAGCTGGCCCCGCAGGATTCCGGGATCTTTCGCATCGATCTGGACTCAGGCCAGGCCAAGCTGATTATCTCCCTGGCCGAGATCGCCCGGTTCGGCGAGATCCCGGGCAACCCGAAGAATGCCAAGCACTACTTCAACCACCTGCTCTTCAACACCGACGGCTCCCGCTTCATCTTCCTGCACCGCTGGCGGCCCTGGGACAGCTCGCAATACCGCAGTGTGGGCGGTTTCGGCACCCGCATGCTGACCGCCACGGCCGCCGGTGAGGATATCCAGGTCGTCGATCCTTACGGCAAGACCTCCCACTTCATCTGGCGCGATCCCGGGCACATCCTCGCCTGGGCCTGGCATCCGTCCCATGGCAATGCCTTCTATCTGTACGAGGACGGGACCGACAGGGCCGAGGTCGTCGGCAAAGACGTCATGACCCGCAACGGCCACTGCACCTATCTGCCCGGCAACCGCTGGATCCTCAACGACACCTATCCGGACAAGGATCGCAAGCAGCAGGTCTATCTGTACCACGTCGCGACCGGCAAGACCGTCCCGCTGGGCGGGTTCTTCCTGCCGCCGCAGTACAAGGGCGAATGGCGCTGCGACACGCATCCGCGTTTCAGCCCCGACGGCGCAAACGTCATCATTGACTCGCCCCACACCGGCACCGGTCGTCAGATGCACCTGATCGACATCAGCGGCATCGTTGCCTGAGTCTCGGCGCACCGATTCTGAGCTTTGTTTTCTGATCGCACTTGAGAGACAGGCGGGGGAGGCGTATAATCGGCGCTCACTTTTCAGGAATGAACCGCATGCGTAAGTACATGACAATGGGAACGTTCTGGACGCTGGCGTGCCTGGCGCTGGCTGGCGGCTGTGCCACGGCGCAGAAACCCACCGTGCAGGATGGGTCCGTAAATGTCGCCGATATCAGCACGGCTGAGGCGATGGAAGTGGCGGAAGCGACGCTGAGCCGCATGCACTTCGTTGTGGAGAAATCGGATCCGGCAGCGGGGGTCATCCGAACCAAACCGCTGACCGGAGCTCAACTCTTCGAGTTTTGGCGCTGCGACAACGTCGGTCTGGCTCAGACAGCGGAAGCCAACCTGCACACACTGCGCCGCTGGGTGGAACTCCGCATCCAGCCCGGCGATGGCCAGGCGCGAATCGATTGTACCGTGCGCGTCCAGCGGCTGAGCCTGCCGGCCAATGAGGTCGCCAGTGTCTCCCAGGCCTATCGCATGTATTCGGTCAGTACGCCCACGATCCAACGACTGGAACTGGGACCCGAGCAGCAGGAAGGGCTCGCCTGGATCGATCTGGGCGAAGACCCGGCCCTGGCCGAACGAATCTTGAAGCGCGTTATTGAGAGAATTCCCCAACCGGAGAAAGACGAAACACCATGAAGATACTCGTTTGTGGGGGTGCCGGGTACATCGGCAGCAACATGACCGCCATGCTGGCCGCGGAAGGCCATGAACCGGTCGTTTTCGACAATCTCAGCAAGGGCCATCGCGCCGCGGTGCAAGACGCCGAGGTCATTGTGGGCGACTTGGCCAACTCTGAACTGCTCGTCGAAACCTTGAAAAGCCGGCATATCGAAGCGGCCATGCACTTCGCGGCCTGGATCGAGGTGGGCGAATCCGTCGCCGAACCCCTGAAGTACTACCACAACAACGTCTCCAATACGCAGAACCTGCTGTCGGCCATGGAGGCCGCGGGCGTGGGCAAGTTCGTCTTCAGCAGCACCGCGGCCGTCTACGGCATGCCCCAGACCGTTCCTATCACCGAGGAAACGCCCAAAGCCCCGATCAACCCGTACGGCCACAGCAAGTGGACCGTCGAGCGCATGTGTCACTACCAAAGCCAGGCGGGCCGGCTCAATTATGCGGCGCTGCGCTATTTCAACGCCTGCGGTGCCGGCGGTGACGGCGCGCGCGGCGAAGACCACCGTCCCGAATCGCACCTGATCCCGCTGATCATTCAGGCGGCGTTGGGCCAGCGACCGGATATCAAGATCTTCGGCACCGATTACGACACGCCGGACGGCACCTGCATCCGCGACTACATTCACATCGACGATCTGTGCCGGGCCCATCTGCTGGCCTTGAACAAACTGGACGATTGCGCCGAGCAAGTCTACAATCTCGGCAACGGACAGGGATACTCCGTGCGCGAGGTCATCGAGACCGTCAGACGCGTTTCCGGGAAGGATTTCAAGGTGATCGAGACCGACCGGCGTCCAGGCGATCCGGCCGTCTTGACCTCGGACGCGACCAAGGCCCGGCGTGAACTCGGCTGGGCCCCGGAGAAGCCGGAACTCGAGACCATGGTGGCCACCGCCTGGAAATGGCACCGGGACCACCCCGATGGGTATGCCGACTGAGTGAGCAAGCCGGAAAACCGAATACGTAGGAGATGAGTCAGTGAAGGATGTGAAAAGCAATGTGGCGTCGTTTCTGGCCAAGCACGGTATGCACCATGCCGACATCGATATCGACCAGACGGTCGGCCTCTTTCTCGAGGAGATGACCCGCGGCCTGACCACCAACGACGGTTCCCTGGCAATGCTCCCTACGTATATCGAGACCGAACGCGAGTTGCCCCGCAGTACGCCCGTGATCGTTATGGATGCCGGCGGGACCAACTTCCGTGTCGCCACTGTGTGTTTTCCCGACGCGGGAGAGCCGGAGATTGCCGACTTCCAGGTCTTCGCCATGCCCGGGATCAAGGAGGAGGTAAGCAAAGCGGAGTTCTTCGGCACCATGGCTGGCTATGCCAAAGACGTGATCGGCAAGAGTGATAGCGTGGGATTCTGCTTTTCCTATCCGATCGAGATGTCACCGAATAAAGACGGACGTGTCCTCTATTTCTCCAAAGAGATCAAGGCCCCCGAAGTCGTGGGCAAGATGATCGGCGCCGGGCTCAACGAAGCAATCGTCGAATCGACCAGTTCCGACGCCAAGCAGATGGTGCTGCTCAACGACACCGTCGCGACCTTGCTGGCCGGACGTGGTGCCGATAGCGGGCTCAACTACGACAGTTACATCGGATTCATCCTGGGCACCGGCACCAACACCGCCTACGTCGAGCACAACAGCAACATCACCAAGGCCAGCGATCTCGATCCCGCCAAGAGTCAGATCGTCAACGTCGAGTCGGGCGGTTTCGGCAAGGCCCCGCGCGGGTCCATCGACGAGCAGTTCGACGCCGCCTCGGCCAGCCCGGGCGTCAACGTTTTCGAGAAGATGATCTCCGGCGCCTACCTGGGCCCGCTCTGCATGGCGACGATCAAGGCGGCCGCCAAGGAAGGCCTGTTCTCAGAAGCGGCCGCCAAGAACCTGCTGGCGATTCCCGAGGCGACAACGAAGGATATCAGCGAGTTCATGAGCGCCCCGGAACGGGCGGACAATCTGCTGGGCAAGGCCCTGACCGAGACCACGGAGGCCGACGTGAGAACCGCGTATTGTCTGGCCGACGCGCTGATCGAGCGGGCCGCCAAGCTCACCGCCGCCAACCTCTCCTCAGCCGCGCTCAAGAGTGGCAAGGGGCAAAACCCGTGCCGGCCCGTTTGCATCGTCGCGGAAGGAACAACGTTCTACCATCTGAAATCGCTGAGGCAGAAGGTAGAGTACTATCTCAAGCAATACCTCGTGGACCAGAAAGGCATCGCCTACGAAATCATCGCCGTCGAGAACGCAACCCTGCTGGGCGCCGCCACTGCCGGTCTGACAAACTGATACGAACACGGCCGCAGCCGGCAGCCTGGCGAATGGGAACGCGTGAAGCCTCGTCTGATCTCGTTGGAGAATTGGTTTTGGCGCAAGGTCCAAATGTCTCAGCGCAGCAACCGAACATCTGAGCACACACGAAAATGAACGAAGATACACATACCGTTTTGACCCCCGTTGAAAAAAACGCCGTGCAGGCCTCCTCCTTCGACGTACTCTACCCGCCGACGGAGAAGATTCCCACCATCGTGGTAGAGCACTTCCCGGCCCTGGGCAGGCTGGCTGCGATGCGCTTCGTCGAATGGGTCCAGAACCATCCGGGCGGCGTCATCTCCCTGCCCACCGGCAAGAGCCCCGAGCACTTCATCAAGTGGGTCCACCGTCTGCTGGACGGGTGGAACACCGCGGAGATCCAGGAGACGCTCAAGGAAGCGGGCCTCGACCCGAGCATCAAGCCCGATATGGCCAGCCTGCACTTCGTGCAGATCGACGATTTCTATCCGCTGGACTCGGCCCAACACAACAGCTTCTACCATTACGTCAAGCATTTCTACATCGAAGGCTTCGGCCTCGACCCGGAGAAGGCCCTGCTCATCGATTCGAGCGCGATCGGTCTGCAGCCGGGTGAAACGCTGCTCGACGTCTGGCCCGACAAGCACGTGGACCTGACGTTGCGTTATCGCCAGGCCCACACCAATCTCGAACGGCGTCAGAAACAGTTGCTCGAAGACGTCGACCAGTGGTGCATGCAATACGAGCAGCGCATCCGCGAACTTGGGGGCATCGGTTTCTTCCTGGGCGGGATCGGTCCCGACGGACATATCGGCTTCAACATCAAAGGGTCTGACCACAACTCTACGACCCGGCTGTGTCCGACCAACTACGAAACGCAGGCGGCCGCGGCGACCGACCTGGGCGGAATCGAAATGGCCCGCCGGTGTCTGGTGATTACGATCGGCTTACGCACGATCACGCGCAATCCCGAATGCACGGCCGTGGTCATTGCCGCCGGACAGGCCAAGGCCGCCCTGGCGGCGCAGGCCATCCAATCCAACGACCACATCAACACGCCCGCCAGTTGCCTCCAGCACCTGCCCAACGCCCGGTTCTACATCACCCGAGGCGCCGCCGCGGGTCTGGTCGAGCGACAGGTGGAGGTCGCTCAGCAGGCCTCGAAAGTCAGCGACGCCGACGTGGAAAACGCGCTCGTCGAACTGGCCGTCCAACGAGACAAACGCCTGCTCGATCTGACCGAGAAAGACTGCCAGACCAACCGCCTGGTCGCAACGGTCCTGAAACGTCGCGACGAGCCAATCGCGGCCCTGGCCCGCATGGTCCACGACCGCCTGATCGGCAAGATCGAGAACGGCCTGCGCGTCTACAAGAACAAGTGCTTCCTGCACACCGAGCCCCACCACGACGATGTCATGCTCGGCTACTTCGCCCAGGTCGTCCGGCACTTCCGCCGTATGACCAACGAGCACCATTTCATGACGCTCACCAGCGGGTTCACTTCGGTGACCAACAAATTCATGCGGGGCCAGATCGCTAATTTGCGCCGTTTCCTGGGTACGGAGAAGTTCCGCCAGTTCATCACCCAGGGCTACTTCGCCCAGAACAACATGATCGACCGCAATCGCGACGTCTGGCAGTATCTCGACGGCGTAGCCGGCTGCAACGAACACGACAAGGCCGAAGGCTGCGCGCGGCGCATGCTGCGCAACCTGATCGAACTGTTTGGCGGCAGCTTCATGGCCGAGATGGAGCGGCACCTCAGCGAGTTGGAAGACTACTTCGATAATACCTACCCGGGCAAGAAGGACCCGGAACACGTGCAGAAACTCAAGGGCATGTCCCGCGAGTGGGAGGCCGAGTGTCTCTGGGGCTACTATGGCTGGCAATGCGAAAACGTCCGGCACCTGCGCCTGGGCTTCTATACCGGGGACATCTTCACCCAGGAGCCGACGATGGACAAGGACGTTCCGCCCATCGTCGCCGAGTTGGGCCGCATCGATCCGAACGTGGTCACCGTCGCGTTCGACCCGGAAGCCAGTGGACCCGATACGCATTACAAGGTCATGCAGGCCATGGCCGAGGCGATTCGCATCCACTTGCGCACCCGGGGCAAAGCCGACTTGAAGATCTGGGGCTATCGCAACGTCTGGTTCCGCTTCGATCCGTCGGAGGCCAACGTCTTCGTGCCCGTGACCCTGGCAATGTTCTCCATCCTGCACGACGCCTTCATGAACTCGTTCATCACGCAGAAGGACGCGTCGTTCCCCAGCTACGAATGCGACGGGCCCTTCTCGCAGTTGGCGCAGCGCATCCAGGTCGAGCAGTATCGCAAGATCAAGACCTGCCTGGGGCGCGAGTGGTTCCACAACCACCCCAGCGCCCTGATCCGCGCGGCCCGCGGCCTGGTCTTCCTCCAGGAAATGTCGCCCGACGAATTCTTCGCCTCCTGCCGCGCCTTGCGCCAGTCCGTCGAGGCCCGTTAGGACGACACAGCGTCTGCGGAGCGTTGAAGCTCCACAGCGACCGGTACCTCAGTCAAGAGACAATGAAAGTGCGGAGCGATGTTGAAGACGATGCTAGAGAGAGGTCTGCTGTCTGTTCTCCTGTTCGTTGGCCACGTCTGGGCCGCGTCTTTCGATCCAGCCGCACCCGACTACGCGGGACATAAGGGCGTGAGAATCTACGTCTCGCCGCGAGGCGACAATTCGGACGGCACGAACTGGGCCAAGGCATTCCACACGATTCAGGCTGCCCTCTCCGCAGTACCAGACGACCAAGGTGGCCATCGTGTCATCGTCGCCCCGGGCACCTATGCGGAAGCCAATCTTCATCCCTCCTACAAAGGGGCCCAAGGTTCGTACAACCTGCTCATCGGTGACACCGACGGTCTCTATGGCTGCGGTTCGACCGGCCGCGTGGTCATCGACTCCGGCGCTCCGGCCGTTGTGGTCCGCACCAACCCCAAAGCCCCGACCGGCAATCCCACCTGGATGATCCTCGACGAAGGCGATCCTGCCGCGGAGTGGGGGCTCAAGAGCGTCGACTGGTGGGGACCCTGGAAATGCGCGCCGGAATTCTCCGGCATCATCTGGGACCGCTGGGTATTCCGGAATCTTTACGTCACCGGCTCGGAAGGCGGCATGGGGATCGATATCACCAACGCCAAAGGGTCGGAATTCTCCTTCGTCGTGGACAACTGTGTCGGGATCGGGCGTTTCGCCGGGGCGGCCGTCATGGCCCACAAGCCGCGGCAAGGCGAGCCGGTCGTCTTCCGCAACAGCTACTTCGCAAACCTCGACTGGTGGGGCGACGCCGGCGCTGCCTACGTGCGGGGCGAGGACGCGACGCTGCCCGACGTGCCCCACGCCACGTTTGAAAACTGCACGCTCGTCAGCCCCGACAATGCGTTGCAGGCCGGCTACCCGGGTGTCGACGAGTTCTATACCCGCGTCAAGTTCAAGAACTGCAAGTTGATCGTCCTGAACTTCTCGCAGCCCCACGGCACCCCTTCGACCGGCGTGATCTGCTGCGGCTGCAAGAAGGCCGAGCAATTGCACGTCGATTTCGAGGACTGCACGCTCATGGGCTGTCAGATCTTCGGCGCGACCGAAGCCCAGGGCCGCAAGCTCAAGGGCGAGATTTCATACACCGTCAAGGGCAAGGTCCAGGCCTACGTGCAGTATCGCCAATCGGTGCCGGACGGTATGGAAAGGCTACGTTACTGGCCCGTCCAGGTCTTCGACAGCATCAGCCCCGACCGCTGGCGCCCGGCCGGCTCGCGATCCAAACGCCCCACGCTGGTGAAGATCCCCACCAACTTCGACGGGGCCATGGAGAACACGCCGTTCATCTACCAGGGGACATCCTACCTTGCCTCGAACTACCGCAACGACGCCGCCGACCGCGTCGGAGGCTATGCCGACGAAGAGAACATGCATCTCTACATCGATAACCTCAGCACCGGCCTCCAGGTCGCCCGTTTCGGTGCGGGCCATTCCTTCGTCTCGGCCTTCGTCGATGGGGACATCCTGCGCATTTTCGCCAGCGAAGGGACTGACAACGACTGGTTCAAGAGCATCTACCAGTTCACCACCACTGACATGAAGCACTGGGACCGCAAGCTCGCCATCCCGCTGGAAGGCGACGAGCATCTCTTCAACTGCTCCGTCACCCGCGGCCCGGACGACTACGTCATGGCCTACGAGTCCAACCAGCCCGTGCAGTTCTGCTTCAAGTTCGCCCGCTCGAAAGACCTGGATACCTGGGAGAAGGTCCCGAATTTGATCTTCGCCGGAACCGGCAAGGAGTATTCCGCCTGCCCCGTCCTGCGCTACGTCGCACCCTACTACTACGTGATCTACCTGCACGCGGCCGTCCCGGGACACAACGGCTGGGTTCCCTTCATGGCCCGCTCGGAGGACCTCGTCGCGTGGGAGCTCTCGCCCTTCAATCCGATCATGGAGGCCGGGCCCGGCGAGGGCGTGAACAACTCCGACATCGACCTGTTCGAGTATGAGGGACGCACCTACATCTACTACGCCACCGGCGACCAGGCCACCTGGGGCACCGTCCGCGTGGCCCTCTACGACGGCCCCATGCAAGGTTTCTACGAACGCCACTTCCCCACCGGCATCCCCACCATCAAAGTCTCAACCCGGCGATAGCGCGACACCATCACGCGGACAGAACGCGACTATGGCGCCGCGGCAGAAACCGCTCAGTCGGGCAGTTCGAGGCGGGCCATGACGGGGAAGTGATCAGAGGGGCAGCGTCCACCCGGCGTGTCGAAGATGATCTTTGCCTCCAGCACCTCGACACCGGGTTGGGCGAAGACGTAGTCGATCTTGCCTCGCGAGCGGTCGCCTTTGAAACTGTTGAAAGTCCCGACCTCCGTCGCTTCCGGATGCAGGACGCGGAACGTATCGACCAGGGGCACTGAGGGCTTCGCACTGGCTTCCTGGCTGCCCTTGACGAAACGAATCGCCGGGTTGAATTCGTCCGCATTGAAATCGCCCGTCAGGACGACCGGGTCGGCGTGCTCGCGTCTGGCGATGCGCCGGTCGATCAACACCACGCTCTTTTCGCGGGCCGGCTGAGACTGGTGGTCCAGGTGGGTATTGAAATGATAAAAGGCCTTGCCCGTGCCCTTCTGCACGAAGCGAGCCCACGTGCAGATGCGGGTGATGTTGTTGCCCCACGACTTCGAGGCGACCACCTCCGGCGTGTCCGACAGCCAAAACGTATCGGCCGCGGCCACGCTCAGTCGGTCGGCACGGTAAAGGATGGCGCTGTACTCGCCTCTGGTCTTGCCATCGTCGCGGCCGACGCCGATCTCGGCGTATTCCGGAATCGCGGCGCGGATCGCGTCGATCTGGAAGCGCAGCGCTTCCTGCAACCCGACCACGTCACAATCGTACTTCTCGATCAACTCGCAGACCATCTCGCGCCGGTGCTCCCAGCGATTCGCGCCGTCGTTGGCGGTCCCGTAGCGAATGTTGAAACTCATCACCGACAGTTCGCTCCCACCGGCCGGCAGGCAGACGGAGAGAATCAACAAGACAACCACAACAAACATGCAAACACGCGAGGGCGAAACCGATCGCATTCCAGGACTCGAAACTCGCAACATGATTTCCTCCAGAGAAAGGCCCCGCGTCATTCGCCAGGGTCGGGTTGTTTCTGTTCTTCGGAAAGCGACTCGTTGAGCGACCCGGACCGAAAACCCTGCAAGTCAATCGTCACGAAGCCCAAACCGAGTGATTTCAGCGTATCGATCACTTTTGTGCGTACCGGCTCCGCTACGATCTTGGCCACATCTTCGGGCCGCACCTCGATGCGGGCGATGGTATCGTGATGGCGCACGCGACACTCCTTGAAGCCCAGCCGGCGCAGGAGCCGCTCGGCCTCGTCGATCTGGTGCAGCCGCTCCTCGGTAATCGGCAGATGATATTCCAGCCGCGACACCAAACAGGGATTGGCGGGCATCTCCGCGGTGGAGAGTCCGAACTGCCGGCTAAGTTCGCGGATATCACTCTTGGTCAGCCCCGCCTCGGCCAGAGGCGAGCGGATGCCAAACGATTCCAGAGCGCGGTTGCCGGGCCGAAAGTCGCTGGTGTCGTCGGCGTTGGTGCCGAAGATCACATGATCCAATCCCTTCTCGGCGGCCAGTTCGAGCAAGGCTGTGCAGATATTGCGCTTGCAGTGAAAACATCGCTGCGGCGTGTTCGCCGTGAACTTTGGGTCCGCCAGATCGTTCGGTTCCACCGCCAGAAGCTCGACGCCCACCTCCTTCGCAAGTTTGCGCGCGCCTTCGTACTGCCCCTTGGGCTGCACGACCCCAACGGAGATGCAGGCCAACACGTTGTCGGTCCCGAGTGTCTCGGCGGCGACCTTCAACAGCAGCGTGCTGTCGACCCCGCCGGAGTAAGCGACCAGAACCTTGCCCAAGTCGCTCACAATGGCTTGCAGTGCGTTGTATTTGCGTTCCAGACTCATACTTGGCTAGACGTACGTGGCCGCCTCCGCAATCGCCCTCTCCAGCAGCCCCGCGACCCCCAAACCCTGGGCGTATTCGCTAAGATATTCGAAACTCAGCGCCCGGCCCTGCACGGCCAGCACGCCCAAAATGTCGTCCCACTGGTTCTCGGAAAACCCGTCGCCCTCGTCGATCCGGCGCAGCTTCAGCAGGATCACATCTTCCGGCGAGACAAAACACAGATCGCTCTCGGGCGACTCACCCAGCCGAACCATCTTGCTGCGCACCAGGAGTTGTTGCTCGAAGTCACTCGGGCCCAGAAGGAACAGATCGATCTTGAACGCGGTCTCGAAGTGGACGATGTTGAAGCTGCCGCAACAGCCCAGGGCCTCCTGCATCGCCTGCTCGTTGACGTAGAACTCGTCCTTGAGCATCTCGTAGAATTTGTCGGCCACCGTCGGGAAAGGATAGACGCCGATGTCGGCGTCGCGCGTGAAGCGCACCGTTCCATACATGCTGCTGGCGATCGAGCCGCCAACGGCGTAGGGGATACCCAGCGCGTCGAGCACCTCGGCCAGGCGTTCGAGGACCTGAATCTCCCGCATCTCACTCACAACTCAGCGCTCCGTAGGCCGCGTCGAACAGATCGTCGCCCAGGTGCTGCCGGGCCCAGAGCCGCTCGATCTCTTCGGGACCGGCCTCCGGATGCCTGATGCGCAGCCCCGTCACGGCCAGCCGCTTGCCGGCGTGATACGTCTCAAAGACGAGCCTGAGCTTCTCGGCCTCCGACATGCCGCGATAGAGCGTGCACTGCACGTTCCGCGCCTCGGGCGTGGTATCGTCAATCCGACGCTTGCGTTGCGGTCTCATCGTCAACTCTCCGACTGCCCAAGAGTTCCCTGCTCTGATACTGCCCCACCAGAATACACCACCGCCGCTCACAAGAACAGTAAGGAATTGATTAATCTGCATGCCCAAACCCGGCCTAACGCCGAACCAATAGCTCGGCATTGTCCACCCACATCACGAAGCACGGCTGGTCGGCCCGGCGTTTCTTGATGTACACCAGGAACGGCCGGTCGAATTCGAAATCCCGGGGAAGGGCCAGAACGTGCGCCAGAATATCGGTTTCCAGCGCGGCGCCGGACCGGTCCAGCCGAAAGCGAATCGTTTGCAGCGCTTCGGCAATCGGCATGCCGACGCCCGGGTTGGTGACCATCTTGCCGATCAACTCCTCGAAGCGATGATCGATCTCCCAGAGCATCTCCGGGACTTTCAAGACGTCGTTCGCTCCGAAGCGGCTGGACCCTTCGTAATCAATGAACTGACGGGATTCCGTCGCCGCCTTCTGGACCTCATCGTACATCGCCCCCAGCGATTCGTTGGGCTCTACCACCGCCACAACCACCTGATACGGCCAACTGTGCCGGCACAAATCGAGGGCGTATTCATCCGCCCGCCACTGGGGCTCGTGGTCCCGACTCCGACAGAAAAGGACCTCGATCTGCTCGCGCATGTTCTTGTACCGTTTCTGATAGGCCTCCCAGAGGCCAAACGCCTCCACCTCTGTTTGACGGCCCTCCGAATCGCGAAACGTCAGCCCGTCTCTAACGGGGCGGAAGGGATACTCAAACGGGACCTGAACAGTCAGATACGAATAGGCGAGAATGCCGCCGTCCTGACCGTAATCGCTGAAGTCCGGCAACCGATGCGCCGGGAACCGGGTCGCCATCTCCCGCCGGATCGTCTCGATAATGCCCTGCTCGACGCGGCCGGCGGCCGCATAGACGCAATCGCCCTCCAGGTCATCTATCGATTGCTCGGCCGCGTTCAAGCGGTCTGCGACCGCCTCAGCGTCATCGACCTGGAGCGGGGCCCCCACCACATCGTCCCGCAACACATTCCACGCCAGTTGAAACGACGAGCACCAGACCACATTTTTTCCGGGCGGACAGGAACTCTCCAGCGTCGGTACGATGACCGTCTGCGCCAGCGAGTTGCTGTCCCCGTCAAAGGTCAGCGTCTTGCTGGCGTACGCGGCACGATTCCATAGGAGACAGGTATACCTGCCGATCGGTAGAAGACCGAACAGCGTGAGGAGACTGAACGGAATCACCGACAGGGCAACGATACGCCACCGGTTCTGGCCGGGAATCCAGCCGTAAAGCTTGGCCACAACCCAGGCGGCATAGATCGCCCCCAGGGCGGCCACGCTAACCAGAAGGCTCAGTCCGCCGCGAAACGCCTGCTGCAAGCACAGCCCCATTGAGAGGGTCACGACCCCCGGCAGCGCGGGCGCCAGCGCTAGAAACAGCGCCACGGCCAGCAGGCGAAAGGCCAGCAAACGCAACGCTCGCTCGTCCCGCGACGGTCCTTCCAACGCCACGATCGCCTGCCAATTGCGTCTGACGATCCGGCTTGCCAGCAGGGCCAATAGAGGGGTCGCCACGTAGATCACGACGCCGGAGATGGTGGCCGCGGCATTTCCCAAGGACTTGGTTGCAGCCGACCGGCCTCCAGACAGCAGTCCGGCCACCAGCAGGAGCCCGACGCCCACGAGACCGCACACGCCGGCCGTCCAGGCTACTTTTCCGGGATTCATGGGCGGTGAGGAACTCGCATTCTCCGCTGCTCCCATCGTCACGCTCCGCACACAGGGCCTTCTCGCCTAAACGCCAGAAAGCCGACGGAGAGACTCGAACCCTCAACCTCAGCTTTACGAAAGCTGTGCTCTACCATTGAGCTACGTCGGCTAAACAGACCCGTATTCTACACCCGCCGCCACCGCCTGTAAACCCCCCTGGTCGCCAAAAATAGGCGCACGACATGGCTGGGCCACTAATGGCAGCGGCACCGCCGGCAACGAGACATGACCCCAAAAACATACTATTTATATTTTGCAACGGTATATTTATGATATACTTTTTATATCATGGATTTTGAATTCGATCCGGCCAAGAGCGAGCGCAACCGGCGCAAGCATGGCATCGATTTCGCCCAAGCCCAGGCACTGTGGGACGATCCGGATCTGCTGGAGATACCGGCCCGGACCGTCGACGAGCCGCGCTACCTGGTCGTCGGCAGAATCGCCGGGCGGCACTGGTCGGGAATCGTAACTTATCGCGGCGGCAGAGTCCGGATCATTTCGGTCCGGCCGTCGCGTAGAGAAGAGGTGCAACTCTATGAAGGCTAAAGACCTGGATCGCAAATTCGACGCGGGCCAAGACGTGACGGACCATCTGGACCTGGCCGGCGCCCGTCGACCTAACGAGCAGCAGAAACGCGTCAACGTGGACTTCCCGCTCTGGATGGTCGAGTCGCTCGACAAAGAGGCTCGTCGCCTCGGCGTCCCTCGTCAATCCATCATCAAACTCTGGATCGCCGAACGACTCGACCACGCCATGTAAGCCCGCGCGTAGCAAGGATCAGAACGCAAAAGGCAAGACGACAGAGCAAAATCCAAAAGCAGCCCTTCCCCGCCCTTTTTCCATCTCACCTTTGACTTTTTCCTTATACCCCGCCGCCCTCCAACCGATACAAGCGCCAGACGGAAGCACCCTGGATGAGACAGCCACAAGAATGATTTCTCGGAATGCGCAGACTCGCGCCCGAATCCCAAGCGGCGCGATCGCCGACAACATGTGCGTGTTGAAAGGGTAGAGACTGATGAACGTGAAGATCAAGAAACTCGACGTTGACATGGATGTCAAGCAGAAGGGCATTGAATTCGAGGTCAGAACTCCCAACGGAGAATCCCAACTCGGAGACTGCTATCTCACCATGACCGGGCTGATATGGTGCCCCGGAAAAACCAGCAAGAAGAACGGCATCATGGTCAGGTGGCAGGAGTTCATCGACCTGCTATCAAGTAAGGATGCGCTCAAGCGTGCCGTCAAAGCGGCCAAGAACCCACCTCAGAACTGAGGCTGTGACTGGCCATCCAGGAAAGCAAACGCAGGAACGCCAGAGGCCTTCGACGTGCCGTGCCCGTGGGATTACGCCAGCGGGCGGACACAAGCAGATACGAAGAGGCAAAGATGAAGGACTTCATCTCCAAAGTCACTTTCGGTTTTCTCATGGCCCAACTCGTCCCAGGGATGGTGGTCATCATGGCTATCACGTGCATGACCAAGATTGGCGGTTTGGAAACGGGGTCATGTATCGAAACGATGCTCAAGACCATTGACGAGCGGTGGTTCCAATCTGTGTTTAGAACGACTGCCTTTCTGTTCTTGTCATGCGGCATAGGCATGCTCATCCACGCCCTGAACTGGACCGTGCTCGCATGGATCGAGAACGAAAGTGGCCAACCAGTCAGAGAAACGAGACATCACGTCAGGCCGCTGTGGAAACAGCTAGCGACTGGGCCTACTGCAATGATCACTGAGGTGCTGAGTGTGCTCCGGGCACCAAATCTGACGTCTCTTGCAATGGATGAGAACGTCGACTCTCTCGGAAGAGACTCTGAGTGGCAATTCCAATTCCTCCAGGACTTCTACCTATACTTCGGCCAGTTCTATGCCCACACAGCTTACGCTTCGCTGGTCCCGATGGTCCTATGTATTGCCAACGTATTCCGTAGTCCACGTGCACGGAACCTTATGCATCTGGTACTCGCCTACTTCGTCACGAGTATCCTGTTTCTCTTCGGTCGCGTGCAACTCAGTTCGCTCTTCAGGGCAGAGGGCGAACTGAGTCAAACCATGAACCGAACACGAACCAGCCACACACAAGCAGATCACCAGGCGAAATCTGGAGCAGATGGAGGTGTCGCTGAATGAAAGCCTTTGATGATGTCGTCCTTCGTAAGATGTATCGTGAATACGACGTACCATGCGACGCCCTTGTCAGCGATCAAACGCAACTCTCGGCCTTTGCGACTGACTACACTGCCCGAACGGGCCAGGCAACGCAAGCTTCGGAACTGGCTCACCGATTGCTCGCCCTCCGGAAGCGGGGTGAGGCAAAGGGCGGTTTGCCCAGACTCAGGCGAAGGTACAACGGTAGGAATTGACTCCACCTGGGGCAGACGTCACAGGTCTGACAACAGGGCCTCCAGACTGGAGATGACGCATCATCTTCGTCAATGTCGCGACATATCTTTTGGGGTATACCTTTCCGATGATATCTATGGAGATGGGACGAAGTCCGTCCCGACTGTCGTCCGTCATCCAAAGGCGCAGGCTATCTCGGCGAGATGTTTCGACTGCGCGTTGCTCCGCTCAACATGACAATCGGGGTTTGGGAGAAATCGAGGCGCGGAGTTTGGCGGGGCGATTGTAGCGAATCAGGAGTTGCTATCGGCTTTGTCGGTGGCTGTGTCGTCTCTGTAGATGACTCTAACAACTCTTTGAAGTCGTTGGGAATCTCCATAGGCTTGGCGGCGCAGTTCATCGACGGCCGCAAGGCGTTCCTCGGGCGGACGGCTGAGCCAATAGCGCAGGTTTTCTCTCACCTCATCGTATTCATCCATGTGATGCACTTTGACGACTTTGCGAATCATAAAGCTATTATACCACAGCGGCCCAGGCTTTGCACACTAATCGAACCACTCGTCGGCGGGGTCGAAGGGAGGGATGCAGACGTTGACGATGCGGAGCCGGCCGACGGCGCGGTGGCGGCAGAGAGGCTTGATCAGGATGGTGCTGAAGGGTCTGACCGGGATCCGCTCGCCATCGAGTTCCATGTGTCCTTCTCCTTCCAGGACGAGATAGATCTCGGTGTGCTCTTTGTGGTAGTGGACTTGCGCATCTTCCTGGATCTCGACGACGTGCATCGTCGCGGTCTCGTTGTCGGGCAATGCGAAGGCCCGCTGGGCGAACCCGCACGGGCACTTGACCGGTTCTATCTCGTCGAAATGGGCGACCTCGTAATTGGCCATGGCGACTCCTTGCCTAAACGCGCGTCGTTTCGGTACCAGCGCCATTGTGACAGGGCGATGTGGATTGAGCAAGGGGCGAATGGAAGGACCACTTCGCGCAAAGAGGCGGGACCCGTATCATCGGATACGGGTCCCGCTCTTGTCCTACAGCAGCCACTACAGTCTCGTGACGCCGCCGCTTCGCGCCTGAGAGGTTCGCGTGAAGCGACCCGCTTGTCGTCGATTGGTCATCATAGCCCCACTCGGGGCACGATGCCGTCGGCACGGCTTACTGGAGCATGTAGGCAACGGCGTTGAGGAACATCTGCTCGCCGTCTGGATACAGGTCATACAGGGCCGCCGCTTGTCCACCGGTTACGCCATCCGGCTCGCGACTGCCGGTCAGGAACACCAGCCGAGGACCGCCCAGTACGTCATCAGGACTGCCGCTGGAATTCTGCAATGTCGCTCCAGCCGGCAATTCGGCGACAACGATGCCACCGACAGTAGGATCGTCAGCGGTAGCAACCGTGGCCAGAACCGTCCCCTCCTCATCGAGGGCGTTGTTATTGACCGAGATGCCCCGCGATATGATCGTGGGATCGGTGGTAAGCGGCACCGCACCCTCGGCAAAGGAATTAACCATCACGCCGTCAACCAACTCGACGCCCGCAAAGATCGGGTGGGCCGGGTCGGCGACAGTCAGCGTGATGTCTCCGATGGTGTCCACCATGGTCCCGCCGTCGGTAAAGCCCAGGCGGCTGTTACGCAGCGTATAGCCGTTGAGGTTGATCATGGGAGCCGTAATACTGTTCCACAAGGAGGCACCACTACCGCTGTAATGTCCGCTGGATGCCGTACGGCTAATGATCACCAGATCAAAGGTGTTGAGGTATTCCACATCGGGTTCCTGAGAGGTGAGAACCCGCACCACGTCGTAGCCGTTGGCCTTCAGCAGGTCGGTATACCCGATATCCGGCGCCAGCGTGAAGCCGACCGCGGCCGCATCAGCATGAGGCTCGTCGTCGGCAGCGTGGTAGGAGACCCAGGCAACCACCGGCTTGGTGGGCGCGACGGCCGGGACACCGATGAGTTCGACTTCGGCGATCTGCATACTGTTGACCGAATCGCCGACCGGACCACGAATGGCCGTGAAGACGAGTTGGTAGTTGGTGTACGCCGTCTTGTTGTAGAACCCGATGGGGGTCTCGTTCTTGGTGAAGCGCGGCCACTCCTCGTCCTGAGCGAAGTCGACGATCAGGCCACTGGCGATCACCGTGTACGGCCCATCGATCCCATCGTTCGAGCCGGACAGCTCGAAGGCGATCGGATCACGACCGGGAACATCGTTGGCCGTGGTGAAGGTCAGACCCGTCACCACCGTCGCACCCACGGCGGGTGTTACCTGGATGCCGGTCGGCCCGGCGTCCGGATCGAAATCGCCCTTGAAGTGCAGGTACTTCGTCTCGACGTTGTCGTCGATGGCCAGGTCAGGCGTCTCAGCACCGGGCCAGTCCCCATCGTTGGGCACGCCCTGCACGGCATCGCCCGCGGCGGTGACATCGCCCCAGCCGGCCAGGAACATGATCTCGCCACCGGAAAGGACGCGGTCGTAGACCTTCGCCTCATCGACCGTACCGGTGAAGTACTGCTCGGCCGCGGCATGGCGACCCAGTTTGAGGCTGTTCGTCTCGGCGTTCGTCGGTCCCGACGGATCGCTGTTGACCGCCGCCAGTACACCGTTCTTATACGCCTTGAGATCCTCGCCGTCGTACGAACCGACCAGGTTATACCACTCATCGGCCTCCAAGTCGCCAAAGTTGGCGCCGAACCAGCCGTTAGCAGTGGACAGCCCCACGGCAGCCCGGAACGCATCCTGGCCGTGGTTCCAGTTGATCTGGTAGTTCTTCTCGCGGTGCAGAGGCCCGGCAGGCGCACCAGCCGGATCCGGAGCGGCCGGACTCTTGGCCCAGCAGGAAATGGTCCACTCGGCCAGGTCTTCGGTGTAACCAGTGTCGACGTAGTCGTCGCCGTCAAACTCCAGCGCCATGCCCGCGACGCCTTCCACGAAGGTCGGGTCGCCCATCAGGACACCGTCGAAGCCGTTGCCCGTCAGGTCGTTGGCGTCGTTGTCGAGAGCGTAGTAGACCTTGAGACCGTCCGTACCGGGATCGGCCACCACGGGTCGCAGACCGGCCAGCCACATCACCTCGGCTTCCGAGAGGGCCCGCTCGTAGACCATCACGTCGTCCATATACCCGGCCATCTCACGGCCGACGCCGCCGTTGTCCCAACCGCCGAGGGTGGCACTGCCGAGAATGAGGTTCGTCAGCGGTGCGTCCAGGTCGGCCGAATTCTCCAAGACACCATTGAGATACACGCAGACCTTCGTTTCCGAGATGGTCAGGGCCATGTGGCTCCACGCGTTGGGGTCGATGATGGTGGTGCCCACGACGTCGCTGAGGCCGTTGATCCCCACGTTGATCTGGCCGTAGTTGGCCTTCAAGTGGATGGCGCCGGCGCCCCACGGGGTGGTGTTCATGCCGCCGGAGAAATCCAGCCCGGTCAGGTCTTCGGTCGGATAGATCCACATGCCGTAGGAGATTGTGCTGTAGACGGCGTCTTCGCCGCCGATTCTCGGGACGGACACGGCGTCGCCGTCGCCGTCGAGGACCAGCAGACCGTCCATGACCGCAGCGTCGCCCAGGAGGGTCCCGTCGTTGCCGCCGCCCGACATGTCGTTGGCATCGGCCTCGAAGTCGTAGTAGAGGACCAGACCGGCAGTCCCTGGGTTAGCCGGCTCCGCCGCGGCCACTGCCAAGGGCAGCACAACCGACTCGACCCAATCGACCTGCCAACCGTTAGACGCGCCTTCCTGAAACGCGGACACTGCGATGGTGTCATCCGCCGTCAATCCTAGATCGGCCAAGGGGATGACCGCGTGAATCGTATCGCCATCAACCGCATATTCGAAGTCCTCGATCAGGACATCTTCGGTCAACGGATCATAGACCTCCAAGCCGTTGGTGGCACCGTCGCGCCAGCCGAACATAACTACGATATCGGCGCCAATGGGGGTCTCCAAGCCCGTTGCGTTGCCCTCATACTCGGAGTTGTTGTAGCCGGTATCCGGATTGTTATCCGTATCGAGGAGCCAATGGTAGTAGTATCGATTGGTCATCTGGCGGAGCGTTTCCTCCACCGAAGGCGCGGCAATACCATACACCGTCATCGTCAGATTCAGGTTACCGTCGGCTACCCATGCCTCAATGCGCTTGATGTCGCCGCTCGAATCAGCCATGTCGGACGGATCGTCCACGCCGACCTGCCCGATGGCCATGCCACCGTATGCAGCCATGGTCCATATGACAGTAAACGCCACCAGCCACAGTCGGAGACTTGAAGCACGCGATGCTCGCACAAACAACTTCTTACACATAGTGATCCTCCTTCCCCCCACGAGTCGGAAAATAGTGCTGTGCCAAACGTTATGCTCTGCTTGGGACCGGATGCGACCTCCTTCCTTGAAAGACTCATCATTGTCAACATCTGTGAATTGAGACTATCAACCTCCGAGCGGATAGGGCACTACCGACCTCGGGGCCTGTGAGGCATGAAACACCACCTGCCTGTCCGAACCTCCCTGCCTCTGCCAAACCGATGTCGCCTCCGGCCTCCGAGTGTGAGAATCGCAGGTACGACACATACGGCGCCGCAGTCAGCCTTGGTCTGCGGAGCCACTTGTGTCTACTCCAATCTCCCTTTTGGCCCCCCCCAAGTCAATTAGGGAAACTACGTAATTTTGCGGCTCATCGAAAAAGAAATTGGCCAGCGCCGGCCCCGGCGGCAGCCACACCGGCACGGATCGACCGCCATCGCCTCACGTCACTTGTGCACGTGGGCCAGTTGTCGCGGATCCTGGCCCTGCTCGATCGCCTCGATCTCACGAATCAGCCGCTCGGAGCGCCCGTGGCCCTCGTATTCGGTCTCCAACCAGGTCTTGACGATTCGCTTGATCAGGTTCTCGCCCAGCATCTCGCCGGAGAGACACAGCACATTGGCGTTGAAGTGGACCCGGGCCACATGGGCATCCATCTCGTCACAACATCGCGCCGCGCGAACGCCCCGGATCTTGTTGGCCGCCATGCTCATCCCGACGCCCGTCGTGCACAGCAGGATGGCGGTATCAACCTCCCCACGGACAACCGCCGTCGCGGCAACATAGGCAAAATCGGGACAATCACAGACGGTCTCGCCTCTGGCACCCAGGTCAACCCATTCGTCCCCATGTCCCTCTAGCGCCGCGCGGACATGGTCAGCCCCTCGGCGCCCCCGATGATCGTAAGCAACGGCAACCCTCATCGTTTGCCCCCTTTCCACTTTGCTCTTCCTCGGCCTTCCTCGGGGAACAAACGCGAAGGATCGCGATCAATCCCCCGGACCTGGTCGGCTCACTCTCGCCCCGAATTGTACCCGAAAAGACCGATTCTTGGCAACCATCAACTGCAAATGCTTCCCAAAGCCTGCCTGACGCCCAGCAAAAGGCTGATTCGACGCAGCCATTTGCCTATCAACAAACCCAACTTCCGCGTCGAATTACTATTTAGCGTTTTGGTACAATGACCTTTGTGGTTTCCGCAGAGGGATAATGCTGGTTACCAAACGAGTTACGGGCGACCGCCAAAGGAATCGGCGGCAGTCCGTTTGGGAGGCAACAGCAATGTATAGACTGAATCCGCAAGTCGACACGAGCGGGGTGGACCCCCTGACGATCTTCGAGTTTCCCCCCGTCGGTCTGGTGGAGCTGTTCGGCGAAACCTGCGACAGCGACGGCTACAAGGTTTCCCGCAAGCACGTCTTCACCAGCGATCGCGGCGACATTTTCACCGTCTACGACTGGAAACAGACGACCTTGTACCGCGGTGCCGGCAGCGGTGCCCCGACGCCGGAGGAATTCTGGCATAGCCGGGAGTTGAAGTGCCTCCGCATCGGCGGCCGGGCCGGGAGCAATCCCCGACCCTTCCTCAAATGGCTCCAGGGCCAGTACGAGTTGCGCGCCGCCACGCGCCGGTCGGACCGCACGGACGAAGGTGAGCAGTTCTAGCCGCTACAGCCCCCGCGTCCGCCTCCATCAGACACGTATCGGCCGGGTCGCGCGCTCCGCAGCCAGGCCTCTCAAGCCCCGGCGCGATCCTGCCGTCGCAGCGATTCGCCTCGCCTGCGGCGACTACGTATTTCGCCCCAAAATCGTCATTTCTACCGTGACACGAAGGCGAATACTGATACCCTGAACCCATGAGAGAGTTGCGTCTTTCGGGGTTTGTAGGGAGATATCGCCATGAAGAAAAATCGTGTCGCTATCGGTTTAGGCATTGCAGTCGTCATCGTTCTTGTGGTCGCCCTGCTGGTCGGGCCGCGCCTTTGGCTGGCCCTTCAAGGAGTCGAGAAGCTCAGCGGCCCCCAGGAAAGAGTCCCCAAACCCCTGGCAACTCCGGAACCGGTCCGCATCGGCCCTGCAGATTGGCCCTGCTGGCGCGGTCCCCACAGTGATGGCATCAGTCCAGTCACGGGCATCCGCACGGACTGGTCCGGCGGCCTCAAGAAGCTCTGGGAGGTCAACTTCCTCTGCCAGGGCTCGCGCACTCCTACGTGGTCCGAGCCGGTGGTGCAAGGCAATCGCCTGGTCGTGCCGGGACGCGACGAAACCAACGACCTGCTGTTCTGCCTGGACCCCGAGACCGGCGCAGTGATATGGACGCAGTCATACTACGCCATGACGTTGCGGGCCAGCCACGGCCCCGGACCCCGCGCCACGCCGTATATCGATGACGACCGCGTGTACACCTTCGGACGGCATGGCCACCTGGCCTGCTGGCAGCTTGCCGACGGCAAACCGATCTGGAGGTGCAACGTCGAAGACGTCGGCGGCGCCGCGCCTCGCTGGGGCCACGCCTCCTCGCCGCTGGTCTATGAAGACAAGGTATTCGTCCAGGGCGGCGGGCAGGCCCTGGTCGTCGCCTACGACAAGATGACCGGCAAACTCGCCTGGAAAGCCCTGGAAGGCAAGGCGGGCTACGCGGCCATCACGCCGCTGCGCGTCGGCGAAACGACGATGCTGCTGGTCTTCCACGGGACGGGCCTGGTCTGTCTCGATCCGGCCAGTGGCAAGGTTCTGTGGGATGTCCCCTGGGAGACAAGCTACGACGTCAACGCCACGACCCCCGTCGTCGCGGGCCAAACGATTTTCATCACCTCGGGCTACGGCACAGGCGGTCAAGCCCTTCGGATCGAGAATGGCAAGCCCGAAATACTCTGGCGCAGCCGGGCGATTGCCGCGCACCATTCTGACCCCGCCATCATCGACGGCTTCCTCTACGGCTACTCCGGCCAAAGCAACCAGAACTCCGGACGCTTCAAGTGCCTCGAACTGGACAGTGGCGCCGAGAAATGGACCACGAACGAGATCGGCTGGGGCACGTTCGTTCAGGTCGACGGTCACTTGCTCTGTCAGGACATCAAGGGCAATCTCTTCCTCATCAAGCCCGACCCAAACGCTTTCACCAAGGTCACCGAGATGAAAGCGGCCTTGGGCGAGGCTACCAGTCCGGCCTGGACCGTCCCGACCGTCGCCAATGGCAAGCTCTACCTGCGCTACATGCAGCGTTTGATCTGCTACGACCTGATCAACGAATAGCTCGTCGGTACCGCCGCGAGTAACGTCAGCCCCGCGGGCCCTCGACGGCAAACGTGCGCTCGCGGTCCGGGGACTTGATCAGATAGATACAGTCCTCGATCCGCACGCCATCTTCATAGGTCAACACGACCGGACATGGCGCTCCCTGGGCGCCGGGACACGCACCGTATTCGAGTGCTTCAAACGAAATGTCTTCGCTGACGAACTCCACTTCGACAATGTCGGCGAAGCGCCGCTCGCCCAGCCCGAACAGCTCATCGAAGAACTGCCTCTGGTTGCCCCGCAGCAGTTCCTCCAACTGCTCGCGCCGATACAGCGGATCGATGTACTCCTCCAGGATCAGCGTGGTATCGTTCTCCACCACGG